>Ga0182027_10005950_pt1 | contig 18396 bp, 18 predicted proteins | sample 712E1DmetaG_FD_121300 | JGI IMG/M metagenome (GOLD analysis project Ga0182027, IMG submission 121300) | Permafrost microbial communities from Stordalen Mire, Sweden - 712E1D metaG (Illumina Assembly) | ecosystem: Environmental > Terrestrial > Soil > Wetlands > Permafrost | place: Sweden... | reverse complement strand
TGGCAGTGCGGATGATCGCTGATGGGTTATATTCTAGGAAAGGAGTTTCCGTACCCGAGTTCATCGGGCAGGATCCTGCCTGCGTAAAATATATGCTTGACGGATTGAAGGAAAGAGGCGTGATCTACAGGGAAACTGTAGAAGAAATATAGAAAAACAGTCCGCTAGAAATCGTCGATATTCACTTTCTTCTTTTTTTTCGGGCCTTGATATTTATCGCAATCAAATTCCACTTTCAGGGGTTTTGAGGGCGTATCGAAATCCCGCTGGGAAATCCGAAGTAACGGATCTGCATATACTTTCTTCATATAATAGGCCCAGATCGGTAATGCTGTATTGGCTCCCTGTCCCAGGTCGAGCGAACGGAAATGTGCAGCCCGGTCATCGCACCCCGTCCATACACCCGTAACCAGGTCGGGAGTGATGCCCATAAACCAGCCGTCAGACTGATTCTGAGAAGTTCCGGTTTTACCTGCAATCGCATTTTCGAACCCGTATTTGGATCGCAGCCGGGTGCCAGTTCCGCTTTCCACGACTCCTTTCATCAGCATGATCATCAGGTATGCCGTTTCTTCACTGATCGCTTCATTTTGTTTGGGGACAAATGCTTCAAGTACATTCCCGTTTTTATCTTCGATCTTGGTGACAAAAATCGGTTCAACGTATACGCCTTTATTTGCAAAGGTGCCAAAGGCACCTGTCATCTCATAAAGTGTCAGATCGGCAGAACCCAGTGCGATGGAATAAACAGCGGGGATATCACTGGTTACGCCCATTTTCCTGGCAATCCGTATAACATCCTGAGGCGAAAATTTTTTCATGAGCTGACCGGAGATCCAGTTATTGGAATAGGCCAGCGCCCATTTTAAGGTAACTTCTTCACCGAGCCTTTCTTTGTTGTCGTTTTTCGGTGCCCAGATATCCCCGCTGGGAAGTTCTATTACCGGTTGGACATTTGGGTATAACGTGCAGGGTGATTCCCCCTCCTGCATGGCCAGGGTGTAAAGGAATGGCTTGAAGGCAGATCCCACCTGACGTTTGGCGAACTTAACATGATCATACTGGAAAAACCGGTAATCAATACCGCCTACGTAGGCTTTCACATATCCTGAATGCGGATCAACCGACATCAGGCCGGATTGCAGCAGGAACTTGTAGTAACGGATCGAATCCATGGGTGTAAGCACGGTATCAATATCGCCACGCCAGGAGAATATCGTCATTTTTACAGGGGTATTAAAGTTCCTCAGGATCCCTGCATCCGGCATGTTGCGGGATTTCAGATGGAAATACCGGTCCGACCGGCGCATAGCCTGCAGCATCAGGTTTTGAATTTCTTTGGTTTTGTTCTTATCAAAAACGAAAGGTGCGTCTTTGATCCCTTTCCAATGACGGAAAAACAGGGGTTGAAGTTCTTTACCCAGATACCCTCTTACCGCTTCCTCTGCATATTTCTGCATCCGTGAGTCGATGGTGGTATAAATCTTCAAACCGTCCCTGTAAAGATTATAGGGCGATCCGTCGTCTTTCTGATGATTGGCGCACCAGTCGCTCAATACACCACGCAGGTATTCCCTGAAATAAGTGGCCAGTCCTGCCGTGTGATCCTGAATCCGGTAATGCGTCATGTCCATCGGAAGGGCTCTCAGCGAATCGTATTGTTGTTCGGTCAGGTAATCGTATTTTTCCATCTGTGCCAGCACGGTATTCCTTCTTTCCAGGGCCCGCTGGGTATTCCGCACAGGACTGAACCATGTAGGTGCTTTAAGGATCCCGATAAGGAGGGCTGCTTCTTCAGCTTTCAACTCTTTGGGTTCCTTGTCGAAATAAGTTTTGGCAGCTGATTCAATCCCAAAAGCCTGGCTACCGAAATCGACGGTATTCATATACATGGCAAGGATCTCATCCTTCGAATAGTTACGTTCCAGCTTTATGGCTGTAACCCATTCCTTAAATTTGATGATGACAGTTTCGAAAAAATTCCGGTCTTTCTTCCGGGGAAACAGATTCTTTGCCAGCTGCTGGGAAATGGTACTTCCTCCTCCTTTGTTCGAGCCGGTGATCATCCCGAATGCTACACGGAAAATAGCTTTGATATCTATGCCCGAATGTTTTTCGAACCGCGAATCTTCAGTGGCGATCAGGGCATTGATCACATTGGGGGAGAGTTCCCTGAAATGAATGTTTGAACGGTTTTCGATATAATATTTACCAAGCGTTACATGGTCGGAAGAATAAATTTCAGTGGCAAGGTTGCTCTTGGGGTTTTCAAGCTCCTCGAAACTTGGCATTCTCCCGAAGATACCGAGGGAGATAAGCGAGAATAAAAGAAGAACGAAAAGAATCACACTTACACCTGTGATCCAGAATCCCTTGATAAGCTTTTTTTGTGTTTGGGGCGAAACCGAACTTTTTTTACCTGGCATCTTTTTATCTGGCTTGTTTTTCAATCCTGATCCCGACATCCCTGATCCCCTTCAGCTCTTTCACCCGCATGGCCTGTTCCAGTTCAAAGTGATATTGCCCTTTGCGCGGGAAAGCCATTCCTCTCTGGAAGAGAAACCGGTTGAACTTCAGACCTCCGAGACCTGATCCACGCCATTTTCCATCGGGATCGGCCAGCTGGCATTCAACGGTATCGGTAGCGGTTTTACCGCCGGGAAGAATGGTATGTATAAAGAGATAAAGATTGCTATAAGGATAAATGCCATCATTCCTGATATTGAGATAAAGGTCATAATGCGCCAGTGTGTCGGAAATGTTCACGTTGAATGACGGAGAATTCGTGTTCAACCAAACGCCATTTTCAAAGCTTTTATTTTCCTCGAAGAACCTTTTTGAATCACAGGAAACCAGAAGAATGACCAGGAATGAAATGGAAAGGAAGAAGAGATTCCGGTTCAGGAGCATGTTGGCGAATTTACAGAAACGGGTTTACAGGTTGTCAAACCGGGTAAGGTCATCCTGCCCTACAACATTTTCAAAATCGGCTTTCGGCTCGGAAATGTGTGCAAGATCTTCCAGCTTCTCAGGCATTTTCCCGGCTTTGTTATCCTCGATGACCTGAAGTACCTGCTCAACGGGGATGGCCATGAAATTCGATGGATCATTCACATAAGTATACCAGATCAGCTTCCTGAAGATATCGGTTTTCTGGTGAATGGCATCGCCTTTATGGGTTTTCAAAACCACCTCCACATCCGGGAAACCCTTCAGGGCATCCTGGTAGGTCTCATATTCATAATTCAGGCAGCATTTCAACTTCCCGCATTGCCCGGCCAGTTTCTGTGGATTCATGGAAAGCTGCTGCACCCTTGCCGAATTGGTAGTCACCGAATGGAAGTCATTCATCCAGGTGGCACAACAGAGTTCCCGCCCACATGAGCCGATACCCCCGAGTCGGCTGGCTTCCTGGCGTGCACCAATCTGCCGCATCTCAATGCGGACCTTGAATTCTTCTGCAAGGATCTTGATCAGTTCACGAAAGTCGACCCGGTCTTCAGCCGTATAATAGAAAATAGCTTTTGTATTGTCGCCCTGGTATTCCACATCATTGATCTTCATCTGAAGGTTCAGGCTCAAGGCGATCTCACGGGCTTTATACATCGTGGATGTCTCCGTTTCAACAGCAGCCACCCACTTTTCAATATCCGTAAGCCGGGCTTTCCGGTATACCTTCTTCAACTCCGGCGAATGGGGATCCACTTTTTTCTTGTGCAACTGGAAACGAACGATCTCTCCTGCCAGGCTGATGATGCCGATATCATGCCCGGGCGATGCTTCAACGGCAACAATATCGCCCACTTCAACCGACATATCCGAAGGCAGGCGGAAAAAATCTTTCCGGTTATTTTTAAACTGCACTTCCACGATGTCAATCACCTTGAACCCCTCCGGGAGCGGAAGATCGTTCAGCCAGTCGTGGGTATCGAATTTACTGCAATTGTGCTGAAACACCTTATCATTTTTGTGATAAAGCTTCGGAACTTCGCAGCAGCCACGGCTGAAGAACGGATTTGCCGCCGGGTGAACCGGAGAACCATCTTTGAACTGAGATTCCATAATACAAAAATACAAAAAAATGAATTAGGACTCCCGGTTTACTTTTTCCTGACTTCCTGGAAAAGACGGGCAGACTTCAGGGATAGATCAAGGAAAAGCGTCTGGGGATGGGCATTACGTTCTACGTGATACAACGCATTGTTGAAAAGTTCATAGAAGCGGACGAAATTGGAGGGATTGATATAAGCAGAGATCTTTTTCAAAAATTTCAGTTCTTCCCCTTCTGCCGTCACTTGTTCCCCATTCCCGAACACAAGGTCAGAACAATACCCGATAACCTTCAGGGCATACAGCAGGAAATCCTTCTGGTTTTCCCGGCCTATCCGGGAAATCTCACCCGAAAACCCCACAAGTTCAATGATCTTGTTATCGAAACAGAGCAGCATCCAATTCCGGAAATTGGTAAAATTAAACTGGTCCTCTTCAATATGCTGCAGGCGGTTCAGGGCTTGTTTCACATTACCATACGACTGCCGGGAAATGATACCGGCCTCCCTTTCCCCGATACCTTGTTTCCCGATTAAATAAGCAGTCAGATCATTGACTCCTATCTTTGGAATTTTGACCAGCAATGTCCGCGAACGAATGGTACTGATAACCTGGTCGGGATCTTCGCTGATTAGGATGAACAACGTTTTTTCGGGGGGTTCTTCGAGGATCTTCAGGATTTTGGGTGCTGCGGAATAATACAGTTTTTCCACCATCCACAGGATCATCACCTTGTATTCCGATTCATAACTTTTATAACTCAGGGTATGAATGATCTCGTTGCAGTCGTCGGCATTGATGATCCCCTGTTTATTCTCCATTCCGATGAATTCATACCATTCATGAAGGTTCACATGATAATCATTCCCGATGAGAAATGCACGCCACTCTTCGAGAAAATCATTGCTTTTTGGCTTCCGCGTGATTTTTTTTGTGGTGGATATGGGAAGAATAAAATGAAGATCGGGGTGAACCAGCTTCTGGTATTTTATGCAGGAAGGGCAGGTACCGCAGGAATCGGGATGATTCCCGGAACTACGGTTCCGGCAATTAATGAACTGTGCGTAAGCAATCGCAAGCGCCAGCTTTTCATTGCCTTCTGGTCCGAAGAACATCTGGGCATGGCTCACCCGGGAATCCAAAACGGTTTGGATCAATTTCTTCTTGATCATTTCCTGCCCGATGATTTCACTGAACCGCATGTATTGCAACCTATATCCGGAAGCAAATTTATGGGTTTTCCCGATGGAAAGAACTTCTTCCCGGATAAATTCCCTCCCGGTGTCATTGCATGAATATTTCGGGGAAAGGGAATTCTGTGACGACTACCTTTCCTGATTTGTAATAGGGGATCAGGACGATGGAAAAAATCTCCATCCCGGATCGTTTCTTCTTCCCGCTAAAAAAGCATGCACACGACACAATCTCCACCGGAACGAACCGGATCAATTCAAACATGATGGGTTTTCTTTCTTAATCCGGTTTTTTCGAAAAAGTAATAGGGTTGTTGGTAAATATATCATTTGTTTTTAGGTATCAGGCATCATGCTTTGGTTTTCGCTATTTCATAGTTCCCTTTTTTCGCTTCTTAAATTTAAGCTCAGAATTGTGTGATCGTTTTTTATATCTGTTTTTCATTGTCCTGCCTGAGTTACAGAAGATTTTTGTCTTCTAAACTAGTCAAGACCCAAAAATAATTCAAAAAAAACTTGCTTTTTTCATTTATTATTTAGATATTTGCCTAAATATACAAACATAAAATCATCAAACAAATAGCCATGGACGATATTTTCAAAGCGCTGAACGATCCTACGCGCAGGGAGATTCTAAAAATGCTCAGAAAAAAAGACATGACAGCAGGTGAGATTGCTGCCAGGTTTGATATGACCGCACCCAGTATTTCGCATCATTTTGATAAACTAAAACGCGCGGGACTGGTAACCACAGTAAAAAAAGGACAATTCGTTCTTTATTCAATCAACACAACAATTGTCGACGACCTGCTTCAATATATTCTAACTCTTAAAAAATAAAGCCATGAACAAGAATCTTAAAGAATCAGTTTTATGCGCTTTGATCATATTGCCCTATATTTACCTTGCAACAATCTGGAACAAACTGCCCGACCAGGTACCTATGCATTTTAACCTGGCAGGGAACGTTGACCGATGGTCAGCCAAAACCACCCTGTTGTTCCTGCCGGGAATACTGGGAATCGGTATGTACTTCCTGATGCTCCTCATTCCGGTCCTGGATCCGAAAAGGAAAATTCAACAAATGGGTGGCAAATATTACAATTTCCGTTTCATGCTCACATTTTTCTTTTCACTTTTTGCTACCTATCTTTTATTTATAAGCAAGACGGGCAGTCTGAAAAGCCCCAACATGCTGGTTGCCCTGATGGGTGCCTTATTCGCCATTTTCGGAAATTATTTCCAAACGGTAAGGCCTAATTATTTCATTGGGATCCGCACGCCATGGACACTCGAAAACGAAGAAGTCTGGAAAAAAACACATCGAATGGGCGGACGCCTGTGGATGGCAGGAGGGATGATGATTGTTATTCTATCTTTTGTAATCAGCAGCAACCTTGCACTTGCGGTTACATTTGGGGTGCTGTTATCCGTAATGGTAATTGTACCCGTTGTTTTTTCTTACGCTGAATTTCAAAAAGAAAAAGCAAAAATCAGGCAATAGGGCAGAAAATCCAGGTGGAAATGTTGACCGTTACAAAAGATAAAAACGCTAATTTTGATAGGGCCGGGAAACAGGAAATTGTATTCACCCGGAATAGGATCTCAGGTTTTATAATAAAAAAACATCCCGGGGTTATTCAGTTCTGGGTATTCTGTTAATTCCTGCGTTGTTATACGCAACAGTCCTTAGGAATCATTGATATTTACAGGAAAGGAAAATAGTGAAATGAAAAAGAAAGTAAAGTTCAAATATCACCATCTTGGTATCCCTACGGACAAACCTTTAAAAGGTGAAATATACTTACAGGATTATAAGGTATATCATTATGGTTATGATAAAAGTGAATACGGTATTGAATGGATGAGATACGAAAAGGATTGTAAATTACCGGAGATTGTAAAAACAATTCCACATGTTGCTTTTGAAGTCGAAGATATCTATGAAGCCATTAAGGGAAAGAAAGTAATTATTGAGCCAAACAGTCCATCGGAAGGGAATATGGTTGCATTTATCGAAGAGAATGGTGCACCCATAGAATTTATTCAAACGGTTAAAAAAAATGGCAAGGATGACTGACTGGCAGACTGCCGGCAATAAATAGAAATCAATAAGTAAGGACAATGAAAAATTTATCATTAACTTTTGGGTTATTTCTTTTATCCATGGTTCCGGGAGCATATTCACAAGTTCAGGACTGGGCAAATCTGGACCGGTACAAAAATGAAAATGCAAAACTCGGAAACCCATCACCAGGCGAAAACCGGATTGTATTTATGGGAAATTCAATAACGGAAGGCTGGAGCAGGTTAAACCCCGAATTTTTTTCAGGGAAACCATACATCAATCGCGGTATCAGCGGACAAACAACCCCTCAGATGCTGATAAGATTCCGGCCTGATGTAATCGATCTTAAACCGGCAGTTGTCGTCATTCTGGCGGGTACAAATGATATTGCCGGTAATACAGGTCCTTCAACACTGGAAATGATAGAAGGTAATATAATTTCCATGGCCGAATTGGCAAGGGCCAATGGTATTATCGTTGTTCTTTCCTCAGTTCTACCAGCGTATGATTATCCCTGGAAACCCGGTCTTAACCCTGCGGAAAAGATAGCTGCCCTGAATGAGATGATAAAAAGATATGCTGATAAAAAAGGGATTGTGTACCTTGATTATTATTCATCCATGGTTGATGAACGAAAAGGTCTTAAGGATACCTACACAAATGATGGAGTTCACCCGAATGAAGCTGGATATAAGGTAATGGCACCTCTTGCCGAAGAAGCAATAGCAAAAGCTTTAAATCGGAAATAAGAAGTACTACAGACTTTTTTGGAAACCAGTGGAACCCGTTCCGAACGGTTTTCGTCCCTTCCTTTTTATTGGAGACTATTATTTTTTGCCTATCTTTCTGCATTCTTTACAAAATTAATCCTGCCAAATCCTGAATCATGAAACACACAATCTTAGGCGCAGGCGGTTCCATCGGAAACCCACTGGCACACGAATTATTAAAAGCCGGCGGCAATATACGGCTCGTTTCACGCAGCAATTATTCAATTCCGGGAACAGAATCGTTCAAGGCGGATATTTCATCCTATGAAGAAACCTTGAAAAGCATTCAGGGTTCGGATGTAGTTTATTTATGCGCCGGACTTGCCTATGATTTAAAAGTATGGCGTGAGTTGTGGCCTAAGATCATGCAGAATGTTATTGATGCATGTAAAAAAGTGAATGCCAGGTTGATCTTTTTTGATAATGTTTATATGTATGGTAAGGTTGATGGTAAAATGACAGAGACAACAGCCTACAATCCCTGCAGCAAAAAGGGAGAAATCAGGGCAAAAATAGCGACTCTGCTGGAAAAGGAAATGAAACAAAATAATATTCAAGCCATTATTGCAAGGGCGGCCGATTTATATGGTCCTTATGCAACAAAAAACAGTGTTCCCTATATCCTGGCAATTGACAACCTGATGAAAGGGAAAAAAGCACAATGGCTGGTTGATATCAACAAGTCACACTCATACACTTATACGATGGATTGCGCGAAAGCATTACATTTACTTTCAGGCCGGGATGAATGCTATAACCAGGTATGGCATATGCCAACCTGTAATCCGGGTATCACCGGTAAAACATTTATTGAATTGGCTGCAAAAGAAATCGGAATTACCCCGAATTACACCGTCCTGAAAAAATGGATGGTAAAGATGATGGGATTTTTCAATAAAACGGTTAATGAATCTTACGAGATGCTTTATCAAAGCGAATTTGAATATTATTTTGATTCGACAAAATTCAATGACTTCTTCAATTTTAAACCTATGACTTACCCGGAGGGGATTCACGAAACGATAGCGTTTCTGAAAAGAGAATCTGCAGATCCGGAAAGGCAGAATAATGTGCAGGCCGGAAGCTCAGTCTTGTAAGAAACAGTCCGGGATCAGCAGAGCAACAACAGGATGAATAAAATTTTTATCAGTACTTTGTTCATCATTATTACCATTGCCGGTAGAGCACAAACGGCTGAAATGCCAGACATTTCTGCTGACAGGCCGGGAATGGCCACACCTCCTTCTATTTCACAACCCAGAGAAATTCAAATTGAAACCGGTTTTTCCTATGAGAAGATCAGGTATGAAAATAACTTTCAGGAAACCATACTCTATAATTCCACCCTGCTTCGTTATGGAATAACCAAAAATTCGGAAATAAGAATACAAACCGACTTTGCACAGGTCAAAACAGACAGCTCAAACATTACAGGATTTAATCCATTGACCATAGGGACAAAATTATTACTTATGGAGGAAAAAGGAATTTTACCCCAGACATCGTTTTTATTTAACCTGACTTTGCCCTGGATTGGGGAGAAGCAATTCAGACCAGGGAACCTTGCACCTTCAATTTACCTGTTGATGCAGAATGACCTTACAAAAAAAATAAATGTTTGTTACAATATCGGAATTGAATACGATGGTGAAAGTCCCGTGCCAGCTGAATTCGCTGCAATATGTTTCGGTTACGGCATTACCGGTAAGTTGAACGGGTTTATTGAAAATTACAATTGGTTTTCAAACAGGTCAAAACCTGAAAATTTTATTGACCTTGGATTTGCATATTTAATTGGAAAGAACCTACAGATTGACTTATCAGCAAATATAAGTATACAGGACATTGAAAAGTATATTATGATCAATTCCGGTGTTTCATGGAGGATACCGAATTGAACCCTCGCTCATCAACTCGTGAGCTGATGGGTTGCGATATGGAATGAGGTAAGTTCATGAAGTAAAATGAACAGAGATCCTAAGGGCAAACATATTGGATATTCTCAATAGTAAAAACATTGTTCAACGAATCTGTTGTTGAAATGACAAGAGGATATCCGTTTTCATTAAAGGCCGGGTAATGATATACAAGGACAAATTTATAGGGTTGACCTATGGATTGTGTTCGCATTCTCGTAATGTTATTGGGTCCGAAAAACTCAGCTGTCGTTGCCCCCATGGAGTTCAGTGGTGGAAATCCTATTGAAGAATATTGATTTCTCTGATTCCCGAATTCGAAATCCGTTATTGTATATGGCAGATACGTAGAATCAGTCCAGCTGTAATCAATACACCGTGTGCAATTTCCATTTTTATCATAGGAATAATTAGAGTAATCTGTGACTTTGGAACCCTCGTATTCCTCAATCCTGATTATCTGGCCGGAATTATTATAGATATACTTTAATTTACCGCCATATTGATCAACCTCGACATACTTCCCTGAATCATAGGTATAGGAAATTGTATCGCCCGGAGTGCCCTTATATAACCTGATCATATAGGCAACATGTCCGTTGTTATAATAATAATTATCCTGCTCAGTATCATCGTTAGCCTCGACAAACAAGGCTTTAATGATATTACGGTTATTGTCATAATGAAAGAAACAGTTTTGGATTGAACTGGTGGACTGCAGCATTCTGCAATTCAGTCCCGATGAGGATTCTTTATTCGTTTTCTTGCAGGCTGAAAATAAGAATAGGGAGATCAATGTTATAAAAACGAAGACTTTTTTCACGGATCTGGCTTTTAGTTCTTTTAGTCTTAAGAGATTAATCAGGAGTCCGAGAATTCTATTGCAGAAACAATTTCAAAGATATTGAATATATCAATAACCGATTTTAATTTATATTTGCTTTAGCGATCCAGGAATTATATTAATTCATGAAATACACGATTATAAGTGCAGGCGGATCCATCGGGATTGCACTGATATATGAAATATTATAAGCCAATGAAAATGTTCGCCTCGTTTCGCGAAGCAATTATTCAATAACAGGGAAGGAGTCTTTTAAACTGATATTTCATCTTATGAAGAAACCTTGAACAGCATTCAAAACTCGGATGTAGTTTATTTATGTGCCGGACTTGCCTATGATTTAAAAGTATGGCATGAGTGGTGGCCAAAAATCATGCAGAACGCAATCGATGCCTGTAAAAAGGTAAATGCGAAACTAATCTTTTTTAATTTTAAACCTTAAGCAGGCAATGCGCAACCTCCAAATGAACTATTATTTTATAAATTGATTAATAAACATGAAAAAAATTATCCTTCTTACACTGATTGCTATTTTCACACTGACCCTTTGTTATTCGCAGGATGTGATTACAACAAGATCAGGTGAGAGCATACAGGCCAGGGTCCTGGAAGTTGGCCAGACAGAAATCAAGTATAAGAAGTTTGACAACCCGGAAGGACCAGTTTATTGGATCCTCAAATCGGTGGTGTTAATGGTGAAGTATGAAAACGGAACGGTCGATGTATTTAAAGTAGAGAAAAAAAACACGGATTCTTCTGCCGTAGTATCATTGACAGAGAACCTTTTTATGAAAGGACAAGTTGATGCAACGAAATATTATACAAAATATAAAGGTGCGGGTACCGGAACATTAATTGCTTCATTGGTCTCACCACTCATAGGGCTGATACCCGCAATAGCCTGTTCTTCAACAAAACCCAGGGAAATCAAATTAGATTATCCAAATTCAGCATTAATGAAAAACCCGGACTATTATCTGGGTTACACGCAAAAGGCAAAGAAAATCAAACAGGGAAAAGTCTGGCTGAATTGGGGAATTGGATTTGGTGTTAATCTGGTTGCAGAGGTGTTTTTGCTTTCTGCACAATCACACTGACATCTTCACTCACCAACTCGCCAGCTCACCAACTTATATGACCTTGGCACAGATAAACTCCCGGTTCATCCTTGCGATGTTGGACCGGGAAATGAGTTTCGGGCATTCTACCTCACAGGCATACGTATTGGTGCAATTGCCAAAGCCCATTTTATCCATCATGGCGACCATCTTCTTCACCCTGTCTTTTGCTTCAATTCTACCCTGCGGAAGTAATCCCAGGTGTGCGATCTTGGCCGAAACAAACAGCATGGCCGAGGCATTCTTGCAGGCGGCAACGCAGGCGCCGCAACCAATACAGGCAGCAGCATCCATTGAAAGTTCAGCTTTTTCCTTGCTTACGAGGATCTGGTTGGCTTCGGCAGCGCCTCCTGTAAGCACCGAGATATAACCGCCTTCCTGGATGATCTTGTCAAAAGCAGACCGGTCCACGATCAGGTCTTTAACCACCGGGAACGGCTTTGCTCTCCAGGGTTCGATGATGATCGTATCACCGTCTTTGAACTTCCGCATGTGAAGCTGGCAGGTGGTGATGGCATCATCGGGCCCATGCGGACGTCCATTAATATAAAGACTGCAGGTCCCGCAAATGCCTTCACGGCAATCGTGGTCGAAGGCCACCGGTTCTTCATTCTGACGGATCAGTTGTTCGTTCAGAATATCAAGCATCTCCAGGAAAGAACAATTCGGTGATATAGCGTCCAGTGTATAGTTGACAAATTTTCCCTTGGAATGAGAATCTTTTTGTTTCCAGATCTTCAATGTCAGTTTCATAATTGTCTCATTTTAGCGATTCTTTGAGTCTTAGCGTCTTAGCGGTATTTTTTCACCGCGAAGGCGCAAAGACGCTAAGGTTTATTTATAAATACGCTGTTTTACCTCAATTTCCTCGTATTTCAATGGTTCCTTATGCAGCTGGAATTCTCCTTCTTTCAGGTATTCCCATGCAGCCACATACATATAATCCTGGTCATTCCTCAAACATTCGCCTTCGGGGGTCTGGTATTCTTCGCGGAAATGCCCGCCACAACTTTCATTTCGGTTCAGTGCATCCAGGGCCAGCAATTCCCCCATCTCCAGGAAATCAGCCACACGCCCGGCTTTTTCCAGTTCCGGGTTCAGTTCATCTGCCGATCCAGGGATCCTGACATCTTTCCAGAATTCGGCACGCAGGGCACGGATCAGTTCAATGGCTTTTTTCAGGCCTGTTTCATTTCTTCCCATCCCGACAAATTCCCACATGATCTTTCCCAGTTCTTTATGAAAATGATCCACCGATCTGGTACCCTTTATTTCCATCAGCTTCCGGATACGTTCCTTAACATTATTCTCAGCCGCTTCAAACTCGGGTTTGTCGGTTGCCATCCGCTTAACCCCGATCTCGCCCGCCAGGTAATTCTGGATGGTATAAGGCAGCACAAAATAACCATCTGCCAGTCCCTGCATCAGGGCTGAGGCGCCAAGCCGGTTTGCCCCGTGATCGGAGAAATTGGCTTCACCCAGGGAATATAACCCGGGAATGGTGGTCATCAGTTCATAATCCACCCAGATTCCCCCCATGGTATAATGCACGGCAGGATAGATCATCATAGGGTTTTCATAGGGATTTTCGTCCACGATCTTTTCATACATCTGGAAAAGATTGCCGTAACGTTCTTCGATGACATGTTTCCCCAGGCGTTTGATGGATTCCTCAAAATCAAGAAATACTGCCAGGCCGGTATCCCCGACACCGTAACCGGCATCACAGCGCTCTTTTGCAGCGCGCGAGGCCACATCACGGGGAACAAGATTCCCATAGGCCGGGTATCTTCTTTCAAGATAATAATCGCGGTCTTCTTCTTTGATGTCCTTTGCCTTGATGAGCCGCTTCCGGTGTTTCTCCGCATCTTCCTTATTTTTCGGAACCCAGATACGGCCATCGTTTCGCAGGCTTTCGCTCATCAGTGTCAGCTTCGACTGGTAATCGCCGTGAACCGGGATACAGGTGGGATGGATCTGTGTGAAACAGGGATTTGCAAACCAGGCGCCTTTCTTGAATACCTGCCAGCAGGCGCTGACATTCGACCCCATGGCGTTTGTGGAGAGATAGAAGACATTACCGTATCCGCCCGTTGCAAATACCACAGCATGGCCGAAATGCCTTTCCAGTTTCCCGGTCACCAGGTCACGGGTGATAATACCCCGTGCTTTTCCCTCAACAATCACCAGGTCCTGCATCTCATGTCGGTTGAACAGCTTTACCGTTCCCAGCTTGAGCTGGCGGCTGAGCGCACCATAGGCTCCAAGTAAGAGTTGCTGCCCCGTTTGTCCGCGGGCAAAAAAAGTGCGTGAAACAAGAGCACCGCCAAAGGAACGGTTTTCCAGCGAACCGCCGTATTCCCTTGCAAACGGAACACCCTGGGCTACACATTGGTCAATGATGTTGTTACTGACCTCTGCAAGACGGTAAACATTCGATTCCCGCGAACGGTAATCACCTCCCTTGATGGTGTCGTAAAACAAACGGTAAATGCTGTCCCCGTCGTTCGGGTAATTCTTCGCTGCATTGATACCTCCCTGAGCTGCGATGCTGTGCGCACGGCGGGGACTATCCTGGTAACAGAAAATCTTCACATTGAACCCCATCTCACCCAGGGAAGCAGCCGCAGAAGCGCCTGCCAGCCCGGTTCCCACGATGATAATATCCAGTTTCCGCTTGTTCGTCGGGTTGACCAGGTTCTGGTGGTCCTTGTATTGGTTCCATTTGCCGGCAAGGGGACCGGATGGAACTTTTGCATTTAATTCAGCCATAATGCCTGTCAGATAAGAAAATAGAGTGGAATGATGATATATCCTAAAGGAATAACGATCGCATAAAAGATCCCGAATCCCGTGATAAAGGGAGTGTAGGTCTTATGATCCAGCCCCAGGGTTTGAAACGCAGCCTGGAATGCATGATAGAGATGAAACCCCAGCCCGATAATCAGGACAATATAGATGATGGCATAGGCGGGTTGGGAAAACAAGTATCTGGCAACGCCAAAAAAATCAGGTTCTCCTCCTTCCATCTTCGGCACAGGGCTGCCAACCCATCCAAACTTGATAAAAAAGAAATTGAACAGATGGATGATGAGAAAGGTCATCACGATGGCACCGGTATAAATCATGTATTTGGAAAGAAACGGAGTGGGGGTTTTGTTCGTCACTTTGTACCTGACCGGTCGTGAAAGCCAGTTCTTCAGCTGGAGGATGATCCCCAGCAGGATGTGAAAGAAAAAACCGGCGAAAAGAATCACCTCAAAGATCTTGACAATGTAATTTGTCCCCATGAAATGAGCCGCATCACGGAACCACTTTCCGCCGTCATCTCTCAGTAAGCACAGGTTGATCCCCAGATGCACCATGAGAAAGATGATCAGGAACAAACCCAGCAAGGCCATCCATATCTTTTTCGTGATGGATGAAAAATGTAGGAAAGAAGAATTCATAACCAGCTTTTAAGTAATTTTGTTAATTGTATCAAAATTAGAATATAATTTTTTCAATCATACAAAACCCATCTTCTTTTTTCATTATTTCAAAACATTCTAAATTATGTTCCCCGCAAAAGTTTATTCAGAAAGAAGGGCAAAGCTCTGCAAAGAGTTGCCAAGGGGCATCGTCCTCTTCCTCGGTAACCAGGATTCCTCCTTTAATTACCCCGCCAATACTTATAGCTTCCGGCAGGACAGCAGTTTCCTCTATTTTTTCGGATTGGACCATCCCGACCTGGCCGGGGTGATCGACCTGGACGACGGAACCGAATCTGTTTTCGGAAATGATGTAGACATCGACGATATCATCTGGATGGGCGAACAACCCATGATAAAAGATCAGGCATTGAATGTGGGAGTGAAACATACAGCCCCGCTGAAAGAACTGTCGGCGTTTATCAAGGATGCCATGGAAAAAGGCCGGAAGATCCATTTCCTTCCGCCATACCGTGGCGAGACGATCCTCTGGCTTTCAGATCTGATGAATCTTCATCATTCAAAACTCAGGGAAAATGTTTCGATAGAACTGATTAAGGGTGTGATCAAACTCAGGATGGTGAAGGACGATCTTGAAATAGCCGAGATTGAAAAGATGATCGACGTGGCATGGCTCATGCATACCACGGCCATGAAGATGGCAAAACCCGGTATAGTGGAACAGGAGATCGCCGGAGTGATCGAAGGAATTGCGCTATCGCATGGCGGGCCGGTTTCTTTCCCCGTGATCCTTTCCATCAACGGCCAGACGCTCCATAACCATTATCACGGAAACACACTGGCAGAAGGAAGAATGCTCGTTATCGACGCCGGCTGTGAATCGGATCTCCATTATGCCAGCGATATCACCCGAACAGTTCCTGTGGGAGGTAAATTCTCGCAACGGCAGAAAGAGATCTATGAGGTGGTGCTGAATGCAAACCTTGCCGCTACGGCTGCTGTTAAAATCGGGGTTCCGTTCCGCGACATCCATCTCCTGGCTGCAACCGAGATCGTAAAGGGATTAAAGGCGCTGGGATTGATGAAAGGAGATGTTAAAGAAGCTGTGAACAAAGGCGCGCATACTTTGTTTTTCCCGCACGGACTGGGACATCCCATGGGCCTGGATGTGCATGACCTGGAAGGGATGGGTGAAAATTTTGTGGGGTACGACCATGAAGTGATCCGGAGCAAGGAATTTGGCCTCGCCTTTCTCCGCTTCGGACGAAAACTGCAAAAGAATTTCGTGATGACGATTGAACCCGGAATCTACTTCATCCCCGAACTCATTGATATCTGGAAGAATGATGATAAACTGGCGGAATTCATCAACTACGAAAAAGTCGAGACTTATAAGGATTTCGGTGGTATACGGATTGAAGATGATATCCTCGTAACCGAAAACGGGGCAAGGGTACTGGGGAAACCGATTCCGAAGACGGTTGCTGAAATCGAGGAGATTATGAAGGGCTGATACGTAGAAATGCGGGAATGCAAAATGCAGAATTAACAGGTAATTGAAGATGACACTCTACTCTCTGTGAGACTGTATAATACCAAATAACAACAAATATCAGATCAGGAATATTCCTCTAAACTTCACAGCCTGAATAAATGAAATCCATTTCATTCAACAAAAAAAAGATCTTCTTTGCCGAATCAGGCAAGGGAAAGACAATTGTCCTTCTCCACGGGTTTACAGAGACTTCAAAGATCTGGGATTCCTTCCGGGATCAGCTGTCGGAATCCTACCGTGTGATCGTGATCGACCTGGCCGGCCATGGGAAGAGCGAATCTTTAGAGCCGGTTCATTCTATGGAATTACAGGCGGATGTCGTTCTTGAAGTGCTGAAACAGCGAAAAGTGAAAAGATGCCTGATGATCGGGCATTCCATGGGTGGATATGTGACACTTGCCTTCGCATCAAAATATCCTGAAATGCTGAAGGGGTTATGCCTCTTCCATTCACATCCGTTTCCGGATTCCGCAGCGGACCGGAAAAACCGCGACCGTACCGTCAGCGTGGTGAAGCAGGATAAGTTCGGTTTTGTGGCCTCTTTCATTCCTTCCCTCTTCCCGCAAGGGTCGCGGAGAAAATACGGAAAAGAGATCAGATTGCTGGTGAAGCGCGCTTCTGAGATTCCGAAAGAAGGGATCATTGCAGCCCTGGAAGGCATGAAGATCCGCAGGAACCAGTCGGTACTATTGAAATCGGTCCGTGTTCCCGTTCTGTTTATCCTCGGACTGAAAGATCCCAAAGCCCCCCTTGACCGGTTATGGAAAATGGTTTCTCTGCCACAGCGCTCCGAATGCCTGATCCTGCGGAATATTGGTCATATGGGATATATTGAAGCTCCCGAAGAGACGTTGAAAATGATCAGGGGATTTGCAAGGAAGGTCCTGAAGAAGTGACAAAGTCACAGGGTCACAAAGAAAAAAATCGAAGATAGCACTGTCCCACTTTGTCACTCTGTGACTTTGTCACTTTGTCACTTCTCATAGAAATGCATCTCGGTCAGATATTTCCATACCTTTTCAGGAAGAAATTGCCGGAGGTTCTTTCCCTCCTTGATTCCCTGCCGGATAAAACTCGATGAGATCCCGATCAGCGGTGCCTGGATGAAATGAATATGAGGGTGGCCGTCAAACATACTGGGTTCCATTTCCATACGGGGATAAATGTAAAGATGATACCGGTCCAGAAGCTCTTCGTAATTTTTCCATTTTGAAAATGATGGAAGGTTATCACTGCCACAGATCAGTATAAACTCATTCTCCGGGTATTTTTCTGACAGGTAAGTCAGGGTGTCAATAGTGAACGAGGGTTGAGGAAGGTGAAATTCAATGTTGGAGGCCCTGAACCTGGAGTCATCTTCCACCGCTATATTTACCATGGCAAGCCGGTGATAATCGGCCAGCAGGGAGGACTTTTCTTTCAGTGGATTATGGGGCGAGACGATAAACCAG
>Ga0182027_10005949_pt1 | contig 18397 bp, 18 predicted proteins | sample 712E1DmetaG_FD_121300 | JGI IMG/M metagenome (GOLD analysis project Ga0182027, IMG submission 121300) | Permafrost microbial communities from Stordalen Mire, Sweden - 712E1D metaG (Illumina Assembly) | ecosystem: Environmental > Terrestrial > Soil > Wetlands > Permafrost | place: Sweden... | reverse complement strand
TATGAGTGCTAGCTCAACCCAGACTTCGTTACGCAGGATCTCCTCTTCTTAGTGTAAACTTTCGCCTACACACATCTAAGATACAAACATTGTTTATCACGCTGCACTAAAATAATTTTCTAAGATTATAAAAGTATTTATTCCCAGTTAGGCATTCTATAAATATGTGTGATTTTCCTATTGGTTTTACCATAATGTTCATCATGTTCTACCGGTGTTTTCTTTTTTATCGTAGTACTTATCGCTCTACTGTTACCTAATGAAAATCCTATATGCTCTCTTAAGCCATTAGGTAACAATATTGCTTCCCAAACTAAAATATCTCCAGGTTGTGGCTCGCTGACCTCTATCCATCCAGATTCATTTAAGTCTTTAACCGTAGCTTCAACTGTCCCATGGAAACTACAGAGTTTTTTAAAAATTACCAATATTGAACTTACAAAAAACGCACATGAATAATTGCCATTATCTAAAGCATCAAATTCTCCTTTTTCATCAGTTTTGACATAAAAGTTTCTAAATAAATGAGCGCCCACTGAATTATTAATTAATTGCATATATGATTTGAAATTTAATCGGATAGTTTTTTGGGGTTGATCCATAGGATTATTCTACATCATTAGTATTATGAGTTATCAATTAATAATAACTATTTGCAAAATGTTTATTTTTGTAACATTGACAATATCATAACGTTAATGTTAAATAATTAATAAATAGCTAATAAAAAGGCAAAAAATATTAAAAAATTAAATAACAGGGGTTTTAGCCATTTTGAGATTGCATCTCTAATTCTAGTAATAGCAGTATTGGTTGGCATAGGCGCCTATGTATATACAAATAACAGTAAGGCACAAGGTTCTTGGCAGGCTGCGGGAGTAATAAAAACTCCGTATCATGGGATATTCAATACATTTATTTGTGAAGTGCCTATTGGCACAGATACAAATACTTATATTGTTAAGGGTTATGCTGTTGACGTATCCCATAATGTAACAAATCAAAGTTTAAATGATAATGTTACATTAACGATGTGGGATCTTAATCATAGTAGCCAAGTTGTTCACGAACAAAGCATTAGTCACTGGACCGATAAAACGACGCCAATATTGCAAGAAAACATGAACCTTAATTATAACGGGTTAGGAAACGACACGACTAATAAATTCCATTTTGAAGTAACAGATTATAATCCTGTAAATAAAGGACTTGTAACAGGTCTGAACACCCAAACTTTTGCAAACGACTGGAAAAACAATTCAATTCCTCATTGCCCAGGATTTTAAAGCTTATATATCAAATACCTATAGTTCTTATTTCTGCAAATATTGTTGATGGGAATACTGTTTGATAATATATAGGTAATGAGCAAGGTCTTAATATCAACGCAAGAAGCCAAGCAAGACAAGCTGTTTTATGTTGTGTCAAATGTAGTAATAATAGATCCTAAAATTAAAAAATGCTTACTTTTAAAAAGAAGTTTAGGAGAAAAAGTACTACCTGGTAAATGGGTGTTTCCTGGGGGAAAATTAGAACATAAGGACGTCGCGGATCTATTAAATAAATCGGGCCGAAATCCGATTGACGGAGTTAATAATATCCTAAGCATTCTAGCAGTACGTGAAGCCAATGAAGAATGCGGGCTAGAAATAGACGAAGGAAAATGTGAGATTATTAAAGACAATGTATTCATAAGACCTGACGGCATTCCAGTATTTTTTGCAATTTTATCTGCAGTATACCAAGGCGGAAACGTTAAATATGAAAATGGTGCCTTTACTGAAGCAGCCTGGGTTGGCCTAGATGAAATAGATAAATATGATTGTCCTGAAGATATACCAATACTTATGAATAAGGCCTTATCAAAGTACTAAACATAACTAGCCTAAGATTGACTAAGAAAATTATGGTAGTATAGTTAACGGATTATTGCCGAAGTAGCTCAGTCGTAGAGCAGTTCCATGGTAAGGAAAAGGTCACGGGTTCAATTCCCGTCTTCGGCTCCATGCATTTACAAACTTAAAGACTCATGTTAAAATTTATTTAATATGGCAAAGAAAAGTGACAAAAGAAAAATCATTGGCCTAGTTAGCGAAGAATCTGGTGAGAGAATTTATTACACAACAAAGAATAGTCAAAATACTCCGGATAAACTAACGCTTCGCAAATATAGCCCACGATTACGTAAATACGTTGCATTTACCGAAACTAAAAAAAGCCTTGGCAGGAATGAAGTCAAGCCTCGGTAGATGATTCTATAGATTTATTTTGTAATTGTAATAAATCTAAGATTGTATTAATAAGTTCTGCGTGACTCCAAATAAGTGGAGTCACTGAAACTGCTTCACCAGTGCTAGGATTTACTTGCTCAGATAAAACTCCACTTTGCAGGGCGTGGCTTAATGTCCAAGAAATATAGTGTCTAGCACGGTCAGGATCGCGTTTGCGTAAATAGTACTGAGCCATCCATAAAGTTGTGACAAACCACGGGTTACCTAAATATGGTGGGTCAGAGGCAAAATAATGATCATTTTCATATCGTGGTGCTCCTCCAGAAGGAGATTTATCTAAGAGAATCGATTCAATTAGTGTTGCGGTACCGTTAAGGTGAGAATTATCGAATTCCTTGCCCCCGAACATCAATGGCCCATAAAGACTAGATATATCAAGTGTGTCTTCAAATTGAAGTGAGCCATCATCTTGCAATAAATAACCTTTTCGATAAGCTCCACGGTTGTCACTAAATAAAGTATCAACCTTTGAGGCAATTGAATCAGCAGTATCTCGCCAATTAACTGCGTCATCTGGATAATCAAATTTATCTGCAAAATCAGCTGCTACTAATAAAGCCTGATAAACAGTAAATACTGTATATGTGGAAGTTAAAAATTTTTCTTCCCAGAGATCATAACTAGCATGAGGTAACTCTGTGTCTTCATCTATAAATCGAGTCATAAAATTGGCTGCTGGTTGGATCAAAGTTGAATATAAGCTAAAAACAAAGTCGGTATCATTACTCCGGCTGAAATATTCGCCTATCATATAGACTACAATGGCGGTCTCATCTTCTTGAATTGCCAACTCGGCATGACGACCATGTAGTAATGGGTGCCAAGTACTACCAATCGCCCGATCAGGTTGATACTTATGCATCAAATAACCGTCTTTAGCTAATATATCTCGACAAAATTCAAAAAATTTCTTGGCCTCTTCTTGGTAACCAAGTCTGATAAGCGGCCAAACCGCATAAGCACCATCGCGCGTCCAGACGTAGCTATAATAGTCACGACCATAGTTATAGATAGATGAATCGCAAGAAGCAATAATACCGCCTCTTTTATCAATATGGGCCTTGATTACCATTAACGACTTTTTGGTAGCATCGATTAATTGTTGGTCGGCCGTATTCAGACTTTTTATAGCAGGCGACAACCATTCGTTCCAAGCATCTCTCGTATCTGCAATGCGCTTCTCTAATCCGTCTCCCTTAATAATGTGATGAATTTGTTCAGCGGAATACTGGGAATCGGCGGCAATAATCCAATAATCTAACCCCATATTACCGTTTGCAGCTAAACTACAAGGGAATCGAATAACCGAATCAACACCACCATGTTCAACCGGACTGCCGGATAGTTCACCGTCCTCAGCATCTTTAAATGTGCCTTCTTTACCCTCAATGCCATAGTTGCCAATTGCGAATTGATCATAAATTGTTCCTTCAGAGCTTTGCCCGTATATCAACAGGCTATATCGTCCCTTATAATCCAATATATAATTTTCTTCCGGAACAAATAATGCTGTATCGGCTCTGCCGCGACGCGATATTTCAAATACTTGATGCATAAAAACTCTAACATCGCGCGGACTGTCGGCTTCATTGGTGACTGTTATGCGCCGACAAAATACATTATATTCATGATCAACAAAGTCATGGAATAATAATCCAATTTTTAAATCTTTATTATGCATTTGGACAATACTTACCAAAGCATTTGTCTCAAAATTAACAGTTATTACCCAATTGCCATCATCAACCCATGAAAATTTGCTATTGACCCAAACACCGATTTTATGATCATTACTCCTGGCAGTAGTTAAATTATCAAGACCGACATATGGGTAATAAAAATCGTGCACTAATCCATTTTCATTAATACCAACCGTCAATTGCCCATTACCGAGTATTACCGGTCGTGACATGTTTTATATACCCACACCCAAATCGTTTAATCTAAAGCGGATGTCATGCCAGACATTCATGTAATTTATAAAACCAATGTAGGGAGTCTCATAGGGACTGAAATAAGCATGTATATCGCCATCGTTAAACCACTTGGTACACATGTAATAAAAATGGTCAGACGTTTGCATGCGCCGCCAATCTTCAATAATAACCGGATCATTTGTACCAAGGACCGCTGACTGCATATCGTATAAGGCTTTAATTGCTTCTTGCTGCATTGGATTTCCAAGCCATGCCGATAAATCGCGTTCAGTATCAGCCCAAGTAATAGTCTCAGGTATATCGATATCATCAACTGGCTTAAAGGCATCGATTGCCTGACTAATTGTCATAAAAGTATTGTTAGAATTCTTTAACCATTCACCGGGAAGATTCTTTAAGAATTCAAATATTCCAGAATCCGCCCATTGATGTTCGCCGAAAGTCTCATAGTCCATAAATAAGTTAAAGTTAGTGCCATCAGGTGTTTCGTTCAGCCAATGACAGAACTTATCTGCAGTTAATGGCCACTCTCTCCAATCATGATCGCAAAAACGAAAAGCGATATCATCGCTTAAATGGTAATTTTTCATAAGCAGACGAATATTATCGGTGTATTTTGGACGGTATATAAAATTCGGTGAGCGCCAGTCCAAGTATTTGTCCCAACCCTCGGCCAAAATTCCTTTATAACCGTGCTTATCGGCCCAATAGGCTACATCGTTGTTATATGCTAATTCTGTATTGCGAAAAACCGACGGGGTCTGACCAAAAACCGCTTCTATTTTTTTACAATGGAGGTTGACTTGCGATTCAAATTCATCACGCGAATAGAAAAAGGCTAAACTATGGTGATAAGTTTCGGCTAAAATTTCAACTTTGCCGGTATTAATAAGATCTTTAAATGATTGCAAAGTTTCCGGAGCCCAGCGTTCAAATTGTTCGATTACGGTTCCGGTAAGCGATAAGCTAAGGTGGAATTCTGGATATTGGTTTAATAGGTCTAATAAGATTTTATTCGTTGGCAAATAAGATTTCTCGGAAACTTTATGAATAACATCGGAATTATTCATTAACGTATCGGTTGGGCTATCGAAATAATTGTGGTTTGTACCGGCATCAAAGATCGAATAATTTCGTATTCGATATGGTTGGTGGACGTGCAGATATAATACTATTGCCCGGCTCATGCCATTACTCCAGCCGCCTGTTTTTGATATATATTCATTAAACGCTGACTTGGTTTATCCCAAGTCAAATGGTCTAATTCATGGACAGCATTATTAACCAGCGTTTCATGCAAACCAGGATTTTGCAGGACAGCTGTTATCTGATTTGATATCTCATTGACGTCCCAATAATCAACTTTGAGACAATTAGCGTAAACTTCTCCAACTCCGGATTGACGGCTGATAAGAGATGGAACTCCATAAAACAAAGCTTCAATCGGTGTTAGGCCGAAAGGTTCTGAAATCGAAGGCATCACAAATAAATCACTCAAGGCAAACGAATCACGCCACTGTTTACCCCTTTGGAAACCGGTAAAAATAACATTCTTGGCAATACCAAGATCGGCTGACAAACTAATTAACTCGTTATATTGGTCCCCATCGCCAACCAACAAAAATATAGTTTTTGGTACTCGATAAATTACTTCTTTAGCTGCCCGCAATAGAACGGTGAGATTTTTTTGTATCGTTAGTCGACCGACATTGGTCACAACGTGGTATCCATTCTGAATCAACCTCTCAAGATAAGGGTAAGACGATGCGTCATCCAGCGGCATCATCTCAGACTCATCAATACCATTATATACAACTTCAATTTTATCGGCAGGAATACCGTAATCGCGCATAATAGCTTTTTTAGTATATTGACTGACGGCGATAACTCGGTCGGCCATTGTTACGCCAAGCGCTTCAATCTCTTCAACTAATGGGTTGCCCCTATGGCCGCCAGCTCTATCAGACTCAACTGAATGAAGGTGCACTATTAGTGGCCAGTTAGTAAGTTGCTTGACCTTCAACGCCGAGCGGAAGGTTAGCCAATCATGGGCATGGATAATATCAAAACGCTGCTCTCTAATGGCCCATTCCAGAGCCTTGTCCAACGACATTTCTTGAGAATATATAAAATCCAGTCCTTTGCCGGCAATATTAGAATAGACGCTACCGTACTTTTTTATCCATTCTAAAGCGGTCATCTGAGAGAAAGTAGTTACTTTCATAAAATCGATTGGATAGTTATAGGCATATGGAAGTACAAATTCAATATCGGCATTTCTTTTCGCCAATGCCTTACAAAGCTGGTAGCAAGCGATACCCAGACCACCACTATTATATGGCGGTAATTCCCAGCCGAGCATGAGTATTCTCATATTTTTGTATACTTTATGTTTACGCCCTCATTATATGTACAGTTGTGGCTAAGCACAACCTCTATATACAGATTATAACGCTAATATTGTTTTATGTTTATCCACAAGAGTTACGAAAATAAACTCTTAAATATGTACATTTTGCAAAATTTATAGCGAAATATTTAAAGATTGTATCTTAAAAATAGTATATAAAAGAATGTTTACCAAATTTTAGCGCGCTTACTTGGGGGCCGGTATAATTTATCGCCCGGTTTAATATTAAAAGTTTTATAGAAATTATCACAATTGGCTAAAATTCCATTAACCCTAAAGTGCTCATCAGGATGTTCATTATTTAAAACTAGCTCGCGTATTTTTGCCTTGCGGATAAAAGCACAATGATAAAAGGCATGGTTAATATAAAATAACTGGCTAGCTGTTAAGTTGTTGGCAACTAATTGGTTGAGTTTTGATTTTATTTTACCACTGAGCATATCATAGGCGATTTCAACACCTCCTAAATCAGCAATACTTTCTCCAATCACTAGTTTGCCAATTATATGAAGTCCGGGTAAAACTTCAAAATCATTTGCTTGATCAATAATAACTTGAGCCCGTTTAGAAAAAGCATTTCTATCTTCTTTCGTTTGCCATGGGCGGACATTACCATTTTCATCAAACATACAGCCCTCGTCATCGAATGCATGAGTTAACTCATGACATATAACTGTACCCATCCCGCCCAAATTTATGGCAATATGGGCATTTGGGTCAAAAAACGGCGGTTGCAAAATCGCCGCCGGAAAACAAATTACTAGACGACGAGGATCATTATAGGCATTTACGGTCTGTGGTGACATGAGCCATTCATCACGAGATGCTGGTTGGCTCAATTTATTCATGTAGTAGGCGGTCTGGAACTTAGCTGCTGAGAGAATATTTGCTAAATAAGATTGTTGTTTTATCTCTAATTCTTGATAATCACGCCACCGATCCGGATAACCAATTAAGACTTTTAAATTCGCCAGTTTTAACAATGCTATTTGTTTGCTTGGTTGGCTCATCCAATCCAATTTTAGTAGTCGTTTTTTAAAAGTTTGTCGCATATCTTCAACCATCTTCAGGGCAAGTCTCTTTGAACTAGCCGGAAAGAATTTTTCAATATAAAGACGACCGACATCTTCACCAACCAACTTATCCATTTGTATAATGACCCGCTTCCATAGTGGCATCATGATTTTGGTGCCGCCGAATGTTTTACCAAAAAACTCAAACCATAAAAATGCGTATTGATTGTCGATAAACTCACAATTATCAACGATAAAAGTCCATTTGAGGTATGTTTTCCAATCTTCAAGAGAATATTTTTCAGCAATTTGATTGATATAGGCAAAAACCTCCGGCTGGTCGATAGTAAGTCGGCAAGTTGTATCCCAACCAAAGGCTTTTGCATAATTAACCCAGTTTATTGAAGGATACATTTGACTAAGATTAGCAAAAGTTGTTTTATGGTAATTCTTTTTTACATCCCTTAAATCAGCATTTGAACGGGAAATCTTAGCTAATCCGTATTCAAACTTCCAAATTATTTTCCAAAAGTCATTAACATCACTTGCTAGATCCGGAAAATGAGCAAAGATTTTTTTAGCATGTGCCTGATATTTTTGGCGGATACTTTCCATTGATTGGTTGTTAACTATATAGTAATCCCGATTGGGAAGAGTTAAATCAGGTTGAGTGAAATGTAGAATATAATGTGTACTTTCTTTGTCATCAATGCCGACCCAAACTCCCCAGCAACATTCAGTATCAATTGTATTTAGCTCGCCAATCAGACCCCATAGTTCAGATTTATTTTTAATTGAATTTATTTTGTCGAAGTAGCCTGAAATAAGTGACAGATGTTGGCTTCTATAATCATCAATTTTCATTCCGCTTTCATAAAAGTCTCGGGCAATTTGTTCAATTGATCCGGTTCTAAAATCTTTACCAACCAGATTTTTATAAATTTCACGCATATTTTTAAATGACTGATTCTGTAAATACACAAAAGTTCCCCATCTAGACTCACTTTTTGGGATAGGATTGGTAGCCAGCCATTTATTGTTTACATAGCCGTAAAAATCGTCTTGAGGACGGAAGGAATTGTCTATCAAGCTTTTATAATCGATTGAATTTTTAACAGACGATCTCATTTAAGTAATTCTAACTTAACTTCAATATATTTCATAATTTATTGAATAAAAAAGCGATAGTAACGTGGGCTAAAAACTGACCAATATTTTTTTGCCATATATATCCCATTTCACAAATAATTTATGTGGTAGGTTATCTGTCGCAAGGATTTTAATCAAACCGATATTTGATTTGGTGTAGTTCCACTGCTGGCGGGTATTTTTGACTTCTGCATTTTCGCTCCATTATTTGGCATGCCATTTATGGGTTAAGCGATCCGAGCAATAAATAACAAGTAGACTATAATTAATAGCATGAAACACTTTATAGGAAACATTGAAGAACAAACACAACAAAACACAGACTATCGACGAATAGTCTACACTTCTCATTATACCCAGCTGGTACTGATGAGCTTAAAGCCAGGCGTGGAAATTGGTAATGAGATACATGGTTTGGACCAATTTATCCGAGTTGAGTCTGGGAAGGCAAAAGTCGTACTCAATAATGGCGAGAGTGAACATGAGATGACAGATGATTGGGCAGTGATTATACCGGCCGGGACATATCATAATATTATTAATACGGGAGATACCGAGCTAAAACTTTATACGCTTTACTCTCCTCCAGAACACCTTAAGGACACCATACAACCGACCAAAGCCGACGAAGTAGAAGATCATTTTGACGGAAAAACTGCGGAGTAAAAGCATATACACCTAGTTTTAGATCGGCTGACTTAAGTCGAGCTGGTATATTTATGGTTTTTAAAACTATCATTGTAAACTTCTTAATTCGACGAGTCTGTTAATTAGGCTGAGTTCTAAGTCAAATTTCAAATGACGTATAAATGGAGCACATGCGTGCCTGGTAAAATCATGCTAAACTATTTACAAATAAGCCATAAAGCCTACGATAATGAACATTAAGAAACCGGAGAACATAAGATTTATCGTATTATCATTAATAATTGTCTTGGGGCTCTTCATTATTTTTATTGCAGCAAACAAACCATCTTCAAGCCCCCAGTCGTCAGCAAATACTAGCTCGCAGGCTATTACACTGAAACAAATTACTAAGAATCTGGACTCCGGCTCACTTCTGATAGACGTCAGAACATCTGAAGAATACACTGCTCAACATGCTGTAGGTGCAATCAATATGCCGCTTGCTGATATCCAGGCTGGGAAGACGCCAAATGTTACGAAAAATAAGATTATCTACGTGTATTGTCATACCGGGGTTCGTGCGGGAGAGGCAAAAACTATTCTAAGCCAAGAGGGTTACAGTAATGTAATTAGCCTGGGCGGTTTAGGTAATTGGATTGCTCTTGGCGGCAAAGTTACTCCCTCGCAAACTAATTAGTAAATACAAAAAACTAACAGTACTACGGATATGACTTTTCTCAATTCCGCACGTTAGTATCTATTGCTATCTTGCTATTAAGGACATCTGTGGCGCAATAATATAATATAAATTACAGCAACCACAATTAAAAGACACCCCAATATGTCTGCGCCCTTAACAATGTAATGCCTTAAGTATTTACGGTCACGACGGCTAATAGGAAGTTGCGAGACGTCTTCTCTTAACCAAGCATCGTTTACTAGAATAAGCCCAGCGAAGCCGATTAAGTAATAAGCGCAAAATGATCTAATGCTAAAAAAGCTTTGAGCTAGATACCAAAAAGTAAAGCCAAGAAATAATAAAGAAATGGCCTGCATGACAAGTCGCAGATCCTTGGTAACGACATTACTACCCCGCCTACTAACGAGACCAACCAGGCCTATACCAAGGGTTATCGAAAAGAATACAATGGCTATTATCGAGTTTGGAAATCCAAAAGCAGAACTTTGCCAGGCATTAAGAGCAGTATGGCAGCTAAAAACTTTAGGAATAGTGCACGCCAGCACCGGAGTATTAGTTTTTAGTAGTGCTATTTTATATAGCAATTCAAGCAACGATGCTACCAGACCAATAGCTGATCCGATTACTAAAACAGTGTAAAGTTTTTTTGTTTTCATAATATTTAGCTTATGCTTAAGTTTGGTCTTGTGTCAACCCTGTAATGGTCAAGAAACTAGACTAAAATCTCAAACAAACATATCAATACAATTACTTGCCAGGGTAAACTTATACGGGCTATACTAAAATCAAACAATGGCCGTATCATATAAAACTAAAAACCCCAAGGTACTTCCCACTAGAAAGCTACCAACTTTTACTAAAGTATTGCCATATATTCTCATCATCGGTAGCATAATTGGGTTTATTTGTTCAGCCGTACTGACTTATGACAGCAATAAAGTTGCCGTGAACTACAGCTATCTCCCCAGCTGTAACTTAAACCCAATAATCGCCTGTGGACCAGAAATTAAATCTTTACAAGGTAGCGTCTTCCATGTTCCAAATCCCTATATTGGTTTAGTGGCCTACACCATGGTATTAACTACTGGCATTACACTAGTTGCCGGCGCTAAATTTAAGCGTTGGTTTTGGTTAGCCCTGGAAGGCGGCACAGTCCTTGGCCTTGTCTTTGTACATTGGTTCTTTTTTGAAGCAGTTTACCGAATTCATGCTTTATGCCCATATTGTATGGGCACCTGGGTCGTCACTATCATCATTTTTTGGTATTTAACTCTCTATAACATACAGCATGGCCACATTATTGTTCCGAAAAAAATTAAGCCGTTCACTAATTTTCTAACCCGTCATCATATAGATGTTCTAGCATTATGGTTCCTGATAATTATCGGTCTAATCCTGAAACATTTTTGGTATTATTACGGCCACCATTTTTGAGTCACACGGCTTTTACCACCCAATAATGTAGATTATTATTTTTGTATGGTTTTTGATTTTTATAAATAACCTGAATTGTGTAAATAAAAAATACTAATACAAATTATCGGAAATTCGCAATAGGGAAGACCGGACTTGAACTATTTTAACAGATGTATGTTCGACATAATATAAATAACATGGTGTAACAGTTGGAATGATTGAACTGCTTTATATCTGTTATTTAACAAAAGGACGGTTTGGCAGGGGTGGCCGGACTTGAACCGACAGCACGACTTTTGGAGAGTCGCCGCTTACCATTAACGGACACCCCTATAATTATTTATCTTATGCTATCCCTAGAGGATACTGTAGTATATGATACGAGATTTATACTAATATGTCATTAATTTATGGATTAAATACTTGTCCAGGTTCAGATAGATAAGCGCCACTTCTAAGATACAATTAAGGGTCTCAGAAGGAGCGAGATATGCATATGGGCACACAGACCCGGACTGGTGTGGTGGTACCATGGCTGGGTAGTATTAAGTCAACGGTTAGTTTAAGTAAAACCGCTAAGTTAAGGTTAGCTTGGATGGATTACTACAAGGCCCATGGTAATAATGCCCGGTTAACTTGTAGACATTTTGGCATAGCTCATCGCACCTTCTATCGCTACTATGAACGGTTTAAGCTACAAGGCCCTAGAGGGTTAGAGAGTCGCTCCCATCGGCCGGCTCGTGTCCGACAGCCACTGACACCGCTGCAAGTCGTGGATACTATTCGCTCGTTACGTAAAGCCAACCCAGAGTTCTCTAAGTACAAACTACGAGTCATCCTAAGGCGTGACTATGGCTACAGTGTCAGTGCCTCTACGATTGGTAGGGTTATTACCCGTTACCAGTTGTTCTTTAATTCACCGATTAAGCCTAAAGGCCATCCTCAGCGCCGTAAACAGATTGAAAGGTTGCGCAAACCGAAGGGCCTAAAGGCGGCTAAACCCGGTGACCTAATTGAAGTAGACGTTAAACACTTGCCATACATAGGTGGCAGGATGTATGGCTTTGTAGCTATTGATGTGATCACTAAGCAAGCTAGCATTTATGTCAGTACCAGCATTTCTTCTGCCCAGGGCGTACTAGCTTGGCAGCGGGCAGTGAATGAGCTAGGACTACCCAAAGCCGTACTAACTGACAACGGCTCTGAGAACCAAGGTGCCTTTGCTGAGCTATTAGCCAACCAACCACTCAAGCATTATTGGGCCAGGCCATATATGCCCAAAGACAAACCCCATGTTGAACGCTTTATTGGTACCTTGGAAAAAGAGTGTATCCAATGGGGAGGCGTAGCCATCAATAAGAAAGACCAACAAGCCATCATCGACCAATGGTTAGTTAAGTACCATAGCTACCGGCCGCACCAGTCCCTAAACTATTTGACACCAGATGAGTACAAGGCCAAACTAGAACATGAAGAAGTGGCGCTCATCATTGTGACTTCTAAAACCTAACGCAACATAAGTAGTTTCATTTGGTACGCTAATTACCATGAACTACACAAGATTAACCCTGACTGAAAGAGAAGAAATAAGTAGAGGCTTTGCTGTTAGTATGTCCTTGCGGCAAATTGCAGATAGTCTAGCCAGACCACCAAGTACTATTAGCCGTGAGCTATCCCGCTTGCGCTATCACCCTGCATCTTACCGAGCCATCTTTGCTCATGACGTGGCTTTGCGTCGCCGTAACCACCGGCGAGGCGATGCCAAGCTATTGAACCATGAACTACTCAGACAATATGTTGTAGATCACTTACGGCTTGGCTGGTCACCACAGCAGATAGAAGCTCGGCTCAAGATAGAGTATCCTAACGACATGACTATGCGCGTATCTCACGAGACTATCTACACCTATGTCTACTGTCTGGCTCGTGGCAGTCTTAAGAAGGAGCTAATTAGTTGCTTACGCCAGAAACGCTACAACAGACGCCATAGCAGGGTCAGTGCTATCAGGCGAGCCACACTGATTACTGACCTAACTAGCATTAGTGAAAGGCCCAAAGAAGTTGAAGACCGAATAATACCCGGACATTGGGAAGGAAACCTCATCGTGGGGGCTAACCACGCTACAGCCTTGGGTACGCTAGTAGAGCGTACCACCAGAACGGTTATTCTGGTACCACTCAAGGCCAAAGATGCTTTAAGTGTAGCTGAAGCCTTTGCTTGTGAACTAGAGACCCTACCCGAGCAGATGAAGCTAACTCTTACCTATGACCGAGGTAGCGAGATGGCCCGACACAAGCTCTTTAGCGAGCGAACAAACATGAAGGTCTACTTTGCTGATCCCTACAGCCCCTGGCAACGTGGTACTAACGAGAATACCAATGGTCTCATTAGACAGTACTTTCCTAGGGGTATGAGTTTTCGTAATGTTACTGTTGATGAGATTAAACATGTCCAGGATCTATTGAACGGGAGACCGAGAAAAGCGTTGAACTTCAAGACACCCTACGAAGCATTTAACCTGCTATTAGCAGAGAAAGGAGAGGTCGTACCTGGCAATGCTTATGTTGCGCTAGATGGTTGAGAGTAGCTATGAACCTCCACAATACTTTGCATTCATAGATGAAATCTGATATACCAATAATAATGAATAATATCGTAGTGAGTAAACCGTTATTAATATTAATGTATGGATACCCCGGAGCCGGGAAAACTTACTTTGCGCGACAACTTTGTGAAGAGTTTCAAGCGGTCCATATACAAGGTGACCGAATCAGATATGAATTATTCAGTGAACCCCAGTATGACAAACAAGAGAATGAAATTATCACGCACCTTGTCGACTATGTGGCAGAAGAATTTTTGAAAGTTGGCGTTTCTGTCATATATGACTATGACGTTAACTCAATGCGACTCAGCCAACGAAGGATATTAAGGGACATGGCTCGACGAGTGCATGCTGAACCATTCTTAATTTGGTTTCAAATTGACATTGAAAGTGCATTTAGTCGGATTGCCAACCGTGATCGACGGCGAATTGATGATAAATATACCATGAAACTTGACCGGACAAGCTTTGATAACTACACCGCCCACATGCAAAATCCTGGAAGGGATGAAGATTATATAGTAGTCAGCGGCAAGCAAGTCTTTAAAACGCAATTCAGTAGCTTGCTCAAGCATCTGCGCGAGATGAATATAGTAAAAACCGAAAACAATAATCCAAATTTAGTTAAGCCTGGTCTTGTGAATCTTATACCTCAGCCACTTGGGGGTCGAGTCGATTTTAGCCGTCGCAATATTGTAATCCGTTAAATCTTTTATGGCTAATAAAAAAGTTAATTTGCCGTTAATTGGTCAGGTTACACTTTATAAAAATCGGCGTAGTCGTAACATTAGAATTAAAGTTAGAAGCAATCATGATACTCTGGTGACACTACCTCATTGGATGCCATATAAAGCGGCACTTAATTTTGTTAATTCGCAAACCGACTGGATCATAAAACAGCAACAACAAGCTGCTGTTTTAGTAGATAAACAAGCCATCGGCAAAGCTCATCATCTTTACTTCCGACATGATCAGGCTGCCAATTCGGTTAGATCTAGAGTCAATCAAACTGAAGTAATAGTTACTTTACCAGCTCAAATTGAGTATGACGACCAACTAGTCCAAGGCACTGCCTACCAAGCCTGTATTAAAGCCCTAAAAAACGAATCCCAGACACTGTTGCCGCAACGCCTTAGACTACTGGCAGAAGGCGGCAGCTTTGTTTACAAAGACGTCCATACCCGTAATTTGAAAAGCCGGTGGGGCAGTTGCAGTCAGAATAACACAATCGGGTTGAATATTTTTTTAATGAAATTACCCTGGCAACTGATCGATTATGTCTTACTGCACGAACTTGCTCATACCAGAGTCCATAATCACAGCTCAAAATTCTGGGATGAACTAAGCAGATATGCCCCGAATTACAAACAACTGAGGCGCCAATTACATTCTTTCCACCCAGATTTTAATTATTGAATGTAGGACTTGCAAAACGTTTATGTCATAATGTCGTTATGCCAACGACTTATCAGCCTGTTGATAATTTTAAACTTGACCACGACCGTTTAATAACTTTGATTAATAGTATTACCGATGCGGTTATTGCGATTGATGAAAACAAAAAAATAGTTTTATATAATGCAGCAGCACTCAATACTCTAGATCTAAATATCGTCATCAATGACTTTCCAATAGCAGAATTACTGAAGCTATATGATAAAGACAAACATCCGGTCGACGTAAATTCGCTAATTGATACAATTAAAACTCCTTTTTCATCGCGGGATTACCTTATCCATTACCAGGACGACAGGAAAGCCAATCTATACATAAATATATCTCCAGTCCGGCTGAGTTATGGACAAGAAGGAGAAAACGGATTTATGTTGGTACTGCGAGATATTACCGATGAAAAATCCATGGAAGAAGAACGCGACGAATTCATAAGTGTAATCAGTCACGAACTTCGGACTCCAGTTACAATTGCTGAGGGTGACCTAAGTAACGTTCGCTTTGTGATTGACTCAAATCCTGAGGTTAAATTAGTCAAGCAAATCGTTAATAACGCTTATAAGCAAGTGGCGTATTTAGCGGAATTAATTAATGATCTTTCAACTTTGTCTAGGGCTGAACGCAAAAACTTGAGACTAGACGTTTCGCCAATTGATCCGCTAACGCTAATTAACGGCTTAATTAGCAACCTACATTCAGAGGCGGCCGAAAAGGGAATTGAAATACGCACAGGCATCGATAAGAATATCCACACCTTCTACTCCAACCAGTTATATGTTGAAGAAATACTAGAGAATTTCTTAACTAATGCAATTAAATATACTCAGCAGGGATTTATTATTATCGGCGCGAAACGCCAGCCGAAAGGCACCGAATTCTGGGTAAGCGATACCGGAATCGGAATTTCCAAAACTAATCAAGAAAAAATATTTGATAAGTTTTTCCGAGCCGAGGATTATCGAACTAGCCAGACAAAAGGTACGGGTCTTGGTTTATACATTGCTAAAAAATTAACGCTATTATTGGGCGGAGAAATATTTTTTAAAAGCGAACTGAATGTCGGTTCGACGTTCACGATTATTCTTCCAGATATCACAAGGTAGTTCTTAGATAAAAAGTTACGAGGCTTTATTGTTGGTGTATTTTAGGCGCATAACAGGTATTCGAATATCCCTGGATTTCCATTCAACGGTTGAGAAATTATAGAGCAGCATGGAATAGACCAACATTCCCATATCAGTTGCCACAACCAAAGGAAAACAAAGTAAGCTACTTAGCCAAGCTCTGGGCATAGTTATCATTACGACAAAAGAATAAGAGACAACTAGAAGCAAACTAGTGATAAAACTTAGAATGTGGATAAGGCCAAACGGTTGATACCAGAATCCGATTATGAATATTAAGAATGGGCAAAATAGAAACCAAAATTCACTGATTATGAAAAGTAAAACTAACTCAAGACGTTTATGCAGTTGCGGATATCTAGTGCGGATTGCTGTTGCTCGTTGTTCGATTATCGACTTTGTTGATGTAAGATTTAATTTTTCATTGCTGCGCAGAAAACTGTAACCGTCATGTTTAATAAATGTCCGAGCGAAAAAAGCCTCAGGCACGATTGCTCTTTGGACTGCGGCAAAACCACCAGCACTTAATAAACTTTTACGATTGGCAATCCAGCAGCTTCTTAAAACTGGTGGCCGATTAAAAAACCGCCTTGGTGGAGCTAGTTCCCAATAATAACGCATCAATTGGGCTAAGGGCAGCATATTGTCGGCCAGTCGCTTTGGCATGACGCTTAACATGGTTTTTTTCTTTTTTAATAGCGTTGCAACCAATAGTTCAAGTGTTTCCGGTCCAAACTTGATATCTACTCCACAGAATAGGACTATTTCACCGTTAGCTTCTGACAACAATCTTTGATATGCCCAATTTTTTGCTAACCATGATTTTGGAGGCTGCTTTCCTTTAATAAACCGTACGCCGTCCTGGGCGAAAGAGCGGATAATGTCGGCTGTATGACGAGTTTGCGAACAATCATCAAGCACTAGAATTTCAAATTTTGGGTAATTATTGGTCACCAAACTTTGTAGGCATTCATATAAATCAGTAGTTTCATTGCGGGCCGGGATGCAAACGCTTAGCGTTGGAAGTGAATATTCTGGCAGAGTCTTTAGTTTATTAGGCAAACGAGTCTTGATTATTGACCGGCGGATCGACCAAAGTAGAGTGCCGGCTGATAGAAATTGTAAAACAACAAAATACAACAGGGTGTTGTGCAAAGTATTTTGCTGGCCTAGGTAGTAATAACCAAACCACAAACTTACAGTTATTATCTGATAAAGCGTTAACCACAGTGCCGTCTTTCGGCAGCTGCGGAAAAGATAATCGACTTCAGTTTGACCGATTAATATACGCAGCATACATATAATTCGGAAGCAGTTAATTAGTAGGACTAAAAAACTGAATACATTCGGCCAACCAATTACTAACAGCAAAGAAGAAACTACTGCGCAAAAAATAGCTTCGCTGACCAGAACTTTACGACGGTCCCAAAGATAATTTAAACTGTAGATAAGTAATTCTAAGATTATACTGATAGCCAACAAGCCGATAACCAAAAGCATAACCATACTATAACGTAATTAGGCGTATAATAGCAGCGTACGATCTGTCTGTCTAAGTTCAGACACATATTAGACTTTGCTAGCTAAATTAAGCAGGGTCTTTTATATATGCAGCAGATCTATAATGAAACCTACATTAAGGGTTATGCTCGTAAGGCTATGAACACAATAC
>Ga0182027_10005947_pt1 | contig 18401 bp, 15 predicted proteins | sample 712E1DmetaG_FD_121300 | JGI IMG/M metagenome (GOLD analysis project Ga0182027, IMG submission 121300) | Permafrost microbial communities from Stordalen Mire, Sweden - 712E1D metaG (Illumina Assembly) | ecosystem: Environmental > Terrestrial > Soil > Wetlands > Permafrost | place: Sweden... | reverse complement strand
GGCTTAGTACCTATATCTGAATTATACACTTGGAGTACCTCGGTACTCCAAGTGTATAATATATAAAGTAAACTTATCCCATGCGACATGTCCCCGAAGCGATAGCGAAGTGGGAAGCATGGGGTTCGTAGTTATGAAATTCGTGTTGATTTTTTGTACGCGGTAACGCTTTTCGACAGCTTGGAAAGCATGGCCGATGAGTTGCCGACATTGTCCTCGATGATTTTGACAAGGGCGCTGCCGACAATGGCGCCGTTTGCCCCGGCTTTAACCATGTTTTTCACATGTTCGGGAGTGGAAATCCCAAACCCGACGCACAAGGGTTTATCGGTGACTTTTGCAAGTGCGGAAAGGGTGTTGTTGACAGAAGTACTCATGTCGGTTTGCACGCCTGTAGTCCCAAGCCGCGACACAACATACACAAACCCGGTGACGTTATTGCAAATGTATTTCATCCTGGTCATGGGCGTAAGTTCGGAAATAATATACACAGACTGTAAATTATGCTTTGTCATGGCTGTGGAAAGCCCGCAGGATTCCTCTGGAGGCATGTCGGCGACAAGCAGGCTATCGATGCCCGCATCTTCGGCACGTGAGCAAAATTCCTCATACCCAAGAAAAAAGGCCGAATTCGCATACATAAGAATGCCTATTGGGCTATTGCCGTAGGAACGGATTTTTTTCATCAAAGTAAAAAAGGACCTGAAATTGAATCCTGCATCAATCGAGCGTATCGCAGCGCGTTGATTTATGGGACCATCGGCAACAGGATCGGAAAAAGGAAATCCGATTTCAAGGATGTCGGCACCGCTGTCGATATAGGTCTTGAAAATCGTCTCGCTGAGTTTTGCCGAAGGATCTTGGGCGATGGCAAACGGAATGAATGCGATTTCACGTTTCTTTTTAAGTTCGATGAATGTTTGTTCGTATCTGTTCATATCATATCTTTATTTTTAAATAATCGGCGACATGGAAAATATCTTTATCGCCCCTGCCCGATAAGTTTACAACCATGATTTTGTTTTTTTGCAGTGTCGGCGCGGTTTTAATCGCATAGGAAATCGCATGCGATGATTCGAGCGCCGGGATGATGCCTTCGTATTCGCACATCATCCGGAATGCCGACAAAGCCTCGTCGTCGGTTGCAAACGTGTACTGCACCCTGCCCGATTCGAACAAATGGGAATGCTGCGGCCCGACGCCGCTGTAATCCAATCCTGCCGACACCGAATGCGTGGTTGCGATCTGCCCGTTTTCATCCTGCAAAACATACGAAAGCGATCCGTGCAGGATGCCTTTTTTTGCCCGTTTCGACGGTGATAATCGTATTGCATGTAAATTGGTATCGATCCCTTTGCCTCCAGCCTCGACACCGGTGAGCTTTACTTTTGAATCTTCTAAACATGCCGAAAAAATTCCCATTGCATTTGAGCCGCCGCCCACGCAGGCGACGATTTCATCGGGCAACCTGCCTTCTACGGAAAGTATCTGTTTTTTTGCTTCTTTACCAATAATAGACTGGAAGTCCCGCACGATCGTTGGAAACGGATGGGGCCCAAGCGTCGACCCGAAAACGTAATGCGTATACGGACAGGAACGGGTCCAATCGCGCATTGCTTCATTGACCGCGTCTTTGAGCGTTTTATTGCCGCTTTCCACGGGAACGACCTTTGTTCCCAGCAAATTCATACGAAAGACATTCGGACTTTGCCGCGCCATGTCAACGGTGCCCATGTAGATGTCGCATTTCAAATTAAGCAGCGCCGCACAGGTCGCGGTTGCCACGCCGTGTTGGCCTGCGCCCGTTTCCGCAATGACGCGGGTTTTCCCCATGTACTGTGCCAACAGGGATTGACCCAACGAGTTTGTTATCTTGTGCGCGCCGGTGTGGTTGAGGTCTTCCCGTTTGATGTAAATTTTGCATCCGCCAAGTTTTTTTGTCAGGCGTTTGGCGAAATAAAGGGCTGTTGGACGGCCGCAATAGGAATGAAGCAAGTTTGCATATTGTTTTGTAAAGGACTTGTCCTTCATGGCCGCGGCATATGCTTTTTCGATTTCGGCCAGCGCAGGCATTAAGGTTTCCGGGGCGAATTGCCCGCCGAAATCGCCAAAATACCCTTTTTTTATACAGTTTTTATTCATGATATGATCTTGAACAAACGTCCTATGCGTAAAAAATGGTTTCCTTCTTCCGACCGGCCAAAAGACCACACCACACATAAAATCCGGCCATCGACATACGATGACGTTGCAGGGCCAAAAAACCGGGAATCGTATCCTTTTTGCCAATCATCTGCAAGAAGAAATATACATGATTGGGAAAAAGTATAGTTGCATTGCCGAATGCCGTCTTTAAGGAGCGAAAAGGTTAGTTCGACATTTTTTCCCTGCAAAGATTGCCGCAGATAATCGTGCGCCCTGTCCCAGAAAAACCAGTCGAATTCATGGTCTTTGGGAACCGAGTCGATAGGCCCTTTGTAAAGATAAAAATCGGCAAAAACGAACGAAGGCGCGCTATCGCCATTTACAAACAAAGATGGCTTGATGTCAAAAGAAGCTTTTGGATTTTCCTGGCGCATCAAAGAAACGGTAAAGAAAAAATCACGAAGCGACAATGAATCGAGGGAAATACTGTCACCTTTTTTTGGCAAAACATACATGCCCATCGAATCGCGCGGTGAATAATCGGGCGGCAGGCTTTCTTCGGTTTTGGGTAATTGGGCGAATTCAAGGTCGGGTTTATTGCTGATATGGAAAGTACCCTTTGAAATGAATACCGTATCGCCGCTTTTAGCGGCAATGCGCAAACATGCCGGATAACGGAAAAGCAAGGGGTCTTCAACAATAACCGGTGATTTACGGAATTGCGGGCAAACCAGGGAAAGCGGCCAGACAGAAAAAATACGAAGAACAATGGTCCTGTCGCCATCAATAAGTTTTGGGGACATTTGGTCTGTGCGAATGAGCACTGAATCAAATAATAAAAATTTTACCGCTACCGCAAAGACAACGACGATTGCAAGCCATCGGACTATACGATACACGACGAAGCGTCCGTCGATTGGTGGAGTTGTATGCGCCAGAGGATCGGTTGCCATGGCTATTCCCGTGCCAGGACCGCGAGGAAAGCTTCCTGCGGTATTTCGACATTGCCGATTTGTTTCATCCGCTTTTTACCTTCCTTTTGTTTTTCCAGCAATTTACGCTTTCTGGAAATGTCGCCGCCGTAGCATTTCGAGGTGACATCTTTACGGAAGGGTTTTACGGTCGTACGTGCGATGATCCTTGAAGAAATCGCGGCCTGGATGGCAACTTCGTACATTTGCCGGGGGATAAGCTCCTTGAGTTTCGATGTTATCATTTGTCCGTAGGAATAGGTTTTTTCCTTGTGGATAATGGTTGAAAACGCATCCACTGGGGCGCCATTGATAAGGATGTCGAGCTTGCAAAGGTCGTCTTCCTTGTAACAGTCGAATTCGTAATCCATCGACGCGTATCCTTTGGAAATGCTTTTCAGCCGATCGAAAAAGTCTATGATTATTTCGCTCAAAGGCAATTGGTAATGCATGCAGACGCGCGTTGGTTCCATATATTCCATGACACCCATGATGCCCCGTTTGTCCTCGCATAATTTCATGATGGCACCGACATATTCGGTGGGCGTTATGATTTGCACTTTGTCTATTGGTTCTGCAATGGAAAGCACGTAATTGTCGGGCGGGAGTTTTGCCGGGCTTTCGATGTAAAGCTCCTCATTGTTCTTCGTGATAATGCGGTATTTTACGTTGGGCACCGTGGTTATGATATTGACATTGAATTCCCTGAATAAACGTTCCTGCACGACTTCCATATGCAATAGGCCCAGAAAGCCAGCCCGGAACCCGAAGCCCAAGGCAGCGGAGGTTTCAGGCTCGTAAGACAACGACGAGTCATTGAGCTTGAGTTTTTCCAGAGAAGAACGGAGGTTTTCGTAATCATCCTTGTCTACAGGGTAAATGCCCGAGAACACCATTGGCTTGACTTCCTTGTATCCTGCAACCGGCGTTTCGACGCCGTTTATCCGGTTCGTTATTGTGTCGCCGATTTTGATGTCGGAAACTGTCTTGACGTTTGCAATAAGATAACCGACCTCACCGGGAGTAAGCGTTTGGGCAGGATGACGGCCGAGCCTGAAAATGCCGATTTCCTGGACTTCGTATTCGGTTGCGGTATTAAAAAATTTGACCGCATCCCGTACATTCATTTGGCCTTCGAAAATTCTGACATAGGCCACTGCACCGCGAAAGGAATCGAATTTTGAGTCGAAAATAAGCGCTTTGAGCGGGCTGGTTATTGATCCCTTTGGCGGCGGTATACATTCGACAACACGCTCCAGAATAGGCGGTACGCCGACGCCGGTTTTCGCACTGCACCGAAGGATATTTGCCGGGTCAACGCCGAGCAAATCCCCAATCTGACGGGCAACTTCATCGGGATGCGCCGAAGGCAAATCGACCTTATTCATAACAGGAATTATTTCAAGATTATTGTCCAATGCAAGGTACACATTGGTGAGTGTTTGCGCCTCGATTCCCTGGCTTGCGTCCACTACAAGGATGGCGCCTTCGCATGCAGCAAGCGACCTGGAGACTTCGTATGAAAAGTCAACATGACCGGGAGTGTCGATGAGATTAAAGCAATAATCCTGTCCGTCGGCTGCTTTGTAATTCATGCGCACAGGATGCGACTTGATGGTGATGCCGCGTTCGCGTTCAAGATCCATGTCATCAAGGATTTGGTCCTGCATACGGTCTTTGGCAACTGTTCCTGTGATTTCAAGGAATCGGTCGGCAAGGGTGGATTTGCCGTGGTCGATATGCGCGATGATGCAGAAATTCCGGATAAGATCAATGTTTTGCAAAATGCATTTCTCCGATAGGTGAAAATGACCAGAAAATCAAACTCTTAAAATACACTATGCGGAAAAATTCGTTCAAAAAAGTGCGGTTCGATTTTTGGGCAGGCGGAGGAAAAATGTATTGAAAAACCCAAACGAAATTATTTCCTTGGTTTTAATGCATACAAACTTCCCATAAAATTAAAACGCCCCCGAATGAATCGGAGGCTTTTTTATTTTATGATTTGTAGGCTTTGAATGTAGTGAATAATCTTACGGAATAACCTTGTTCACCGGGTATTCGACAATACCGGTTGCGCCTGCACGCTTGAGAAGGGGAATGATCCGTTTGATTTCCTCAACGCGAATGACGGTTTCCACAGCGCTCCATTTGCCATCGGACAATGTCGAGACTGTCGGGTTATGCATTGCCGGCAACACATTGAGAACTCTTTCCAAGTCGGAATCCTTGACATTGCATTTGAGTCCTGCATAGCGTTCGGCATTGAGCGTTCCCTGCAGAAGGATTGTTATGTTTTCCAGTTTGTGTTTTTTTTCCTCGTTTGCCCACGCACCTTTGTTTGCAATGAGAATAGTCATGGTTTCCATGAGCACTTCGATGATGCGCAGCCTGTTTGCCCGGAGCGATGATCCTGTTTCTGTAATATCAACAATCGCGTCGACAAGGCGGGGCGGTTTTACTTCGGTTGCGCCCCAGGAGAACTCGACGTCGACCGGGATCTTCTTCTCTTTAAAAAAACGTTTGGTCGTTGCAACAAGTTCCGTTGCGATCCGCTTGCCCCGCAGGTCCTGCGCTTTTTTAAACGGCGAATCTTCGGAGACCGCCAAAACCCATTTGCAACGCTGACGCGAAACCTTGCTGTATTCCAATTCGCAAACGCGAACGACCTTGGCGTTGTTTTCAACAGTCCAGTCGAGTCCTGTTATGCCCGCATCCAGAATGCCCTGCTCGACATACCGGGGAATTTCCTGCGGTCGCATGAGAATGAGGTCGAGCTCCGGGTCGTCGGAGGTCGGGAAATACGACCTGTCGTCGGCGCGGATATGAATGTCTGCCTTTTGGAACAGCTCTATTGTCGATTTCTGTAAACTGCCTTTGGGAAGGCCCAGGGTAAGCTTCATTTAAATTCCTTAAAAAAAGGTTATAGGTTAAAGGTAATGGGTAATAGGCAATGGAAGTACTATTTTTCCTATAACCTATTACCACGAACCCATGACCTTTTTGTTTACTTTCCCAACGATTCTTTAAATGCTTTTGTCAATGCAGGGACCACTTCCATGACATCGCCCACAATTCCCAAATTTGCAATTTGGAAAATATCGGCATTGGGGTCTTTATTGATCGCAATGATATAATCCGAAGACTGCATTCCTGCCATGTGCTGTACTGATCCTGAAATGCCGCATGCCACATACAATTTGGGGCAAACGGTTTTGCCTGTTTGGCCTACCTGATGCGAATAGGGGATCCAACCGGCGTCTACCACTGCGCGGCTTGCGCCGACCGCTGCGCCCAGAACTTCCGCGAGGTCCTTGACAATGGACATATTCTCGGGTTTTCCCATACCGCGGCCACCGGAAACAATGATGTCGGCCTCCGTGATATTGACCGTGGACTCCACTTCCTTGACAATGTCGACAATTGTGGTCCGGATGGTGAGCTTTTCGGTCTCGACGTTATGCACGACGACCTCACCTGTGCGGTGTTCGTCGCGCGTTGCCGCCTTCATGACCTTGTGGCGGACGGTTGCTATTTGAGGACGATGATGGGGGCATATGATCGTCGCCATCAGGTTGCCGCCGAATGCAGGGCGTGTTCCTAAGAGTAAATGCTTTTCAACGTCTATTTCCAGCTTTGTGCAATCGGCGGTAAGACCGCCCCAAACACGGGCCGCAACCTTGGGAATAAACGATCTGCCTATCGCAGAAGCACCAGCAAGTATAATGGCCGGCTTTTCTGTGTCAACGAATTCCGAAACGATTTGTGCATAACTGTCGTCCTGGAAATTCGCCAGTTTTTCGCTGTTGTAATACACGACCCTGTCTGCGCCGAACTTGACAAGTTCATCAGCCTGTTTCTGCATGTCGTGGCCAAGAAGTACCGCGACCAATTTTTCCTTGAGCTGGTCTGCAAGTTTTCTTCCTTCGCCAAGCATTTCATACGACACGCCGGCGACAATGCCATTGTGCTGTTCGACGAATATTGCGACATTTTTATAATCGGCAATGTTTTTTGTGCCGCCGGAAGATTCCTTTGTTATCGTTATGGCCTGGTATTTTTTGCAAGCTTCCACGCATGCTGCACAGAGGGTGCATTTTTCAAGGTCTATAACAGCTTTCTTATTGACAATTTCAATTGCATTTACGCCGCAGGCTCGCACACATAATGAGCAGCCAATGCATTTTTCCAATTCAACATGTATACCCATCGGTCTTTTTCCTTTTATCGGATGACATTAAGGTCGAGAATAGTGGATTTGATTTTACTGACGAGTTCCGGCACATCACCGCTTATCTTTTCCCCGCCGCCTTTACGCTCGGGAACAAAGCTCCTGAAAACCTGCGTCGGGCTGCCCTTTTGTCCTATTTTGGCCGGGTCAGCCGCCAGGGATTCGGCAGTGAGTTTTGTGATGACCGCTTTTTTTGCACGCATTTTCCCTTTGAGCGACGCCATGCGCGGCACATTGATTTCCTTGACAACAGTGATAAGGCCGGGAAGCGGCATAGACACGACCTCGTAGCCGTCTTCCATCATGCGTTCCACGCGAATCGAGGTATCGGATATTTCCTCGACTTTGCGCACCCAGGCGACAAATGGGAGTCCAAGCATTTCGGCAACGCCCGGGCCAACCTGCGCCGTATCGCCGTCTATTGCCTGTTTTCCACAGATAATGAGATCAACCGTGCCAAGCGATTGAATACCGCGGGCCACGGTGTAGGAAGTTGCCCATGTATCGGAACCGGCAAAGGCCCTGTCGGATATAAGATATGCTTCATCTGCCCCCAAGGCAATTGCGCTTTTCAGCGCTTCTTCAGCCTGAGGTGGTCCCATGGTGATGACTTTTACAACAGCATTACCTACGCGCTCCTTAATGCGCAACGCTTCTTCGATGGCATATTCGTCGAACGGATTAACAACCGCTTCGACACCGTCACGAATAAGCGTGCCAGTTTCCGGGTTAATTTTTACCTGAGTAGTTCCCGGAACCTGTTTAATACACACGACAATATTCACAATAAAGGCTCCTTTAATACTGGTCAGAAAAATATAGGCAAACTTTTAATATACTTTCCGATAGCCGATTCTTGCAACCAAAGGCCAATTTTCCACGCAGATCAACTTAAAGTGTAGGGTTTTTCCTTTGCCTGCATTTTTTTTGCATCAGAAGGCTTTTTGTGGTCGAAACCGAGCAGATGAAACATTCCATGGACCAATAAACGCTTGATTTCATAGTCGAAAAGGACTTTGTATTCTTTTGCCTGCAACCGGGCACGCTGCAAGGATATATAAATTTCCCCCAATAAATCCGGCTCGTTGTAATTGAAAGACAAAACGTCTGTTGCCTTGTCTTTTTTTCGGAATTGCCGGTTCAATTTTTTTATGACCGCATCTGAGCAAAAAATGACATGGGTTTGCATTGACGAATCGATTTTTTCGGCAGCATAAATTTCTTTGCTTGTTTTTTGTATCAGAATGAGTGGAATATCAATACTTTTGAAATCATGGTGGATGATGAGTGATTGTTTTTTCATGATTTTGAAGCAGTACTTTCACACGGGTGAAAAGCATTGACCTTTCTTTATTAATATAGTAAAATTTTTAGGTCTTTGATTTGTCTTTTAACAAAAGGCAGCCCTTTCGGAATACGCTCTTGTTCTTTTCCGTTGCAGGAGAAATATACTATGAAAAGGTTCAAGCACGATATTGGATTGTCGTGTCTTATTATTTGTTTGTGCCTCAGTCTAAGCCAGGGGGAAGAACGGGAAGCCTATATAAAAAGCATGATCGGCACCGTATCGGTACGCAAAGGGCAAAGTCCTACATGGAAAGAGGGCCGGCCAACGATGGTGTTGAAAGAAAAAGATGCGATCCGAACCTTTGTGGAATCGCAAGCCGAAGTCATGACCAGTGAAGGGTCGGTATTGAAACTCGATGAAAATACGACAATGGAAATGTCGACCCTCAAGGATTTCGGCGGCAATGTCCAGGCAACAAAAGTCAAGATCCTCAACGGCTCGATATTGGCTAATGTAAAGAAACTTGTGAATACGGGATCGTCGTTTGAGTTTGAGACCCCGACTGCGGTGGCATCGATACGAGGTACGACCGTGGGTCTGGATGTGACCGGTGATCAAACGCTTGTAAAGGTCTATGAAGGCGTTGTCGTTGTAAAACCAAAAGGCGGCACGACCGGCGCCAGCGTAAAAACGAACCAGATGATTACTATTGTCAAGGGTGAGAAAAACGCAAAAATCGAAACCATGACCGAAAAGGACAAAGGTTCGGTTGTCGTGCCGGAGCCGGCAACGCCATTGAAATCGGCGACCGACACGACGGTAAAAAAAGACACGACGAAACAATTGCCTGTCAATACGCAAGCGCAGTTGTTTTTGCAGGTCGTGTCCCCGACCGACGGTCAGAAAATCGGCACTACGGTGATTACCGTTTCGGGAATGACGACCATTGGAGCAGAGGTCACTGTGTCGGGTGTCAAATGTCCGGTTTCCGCAAGCGGCGCTTTTTCGGGCAAGGTCCCGATTCCCGACGAGGAAAACCAGATTAACATCGAAGTCGACGCAACGCTTGGAAACCAAGCTAAGACAATCGTCAGGAGCGTGCAATATCAATCCGATCTGACGCTTATGGTGACGAGCCCGGCAAACGGCCAAATCGTGAGTACCCCGACCGTTCAGGTCGCAGGCCAGGTATTGCCATCGTCAAGCGAGACGGAGTTGACAATAGACGACACCAAGATCGCTTTAGGCACGAATGGAAGATTCAATCAGATGATTGCCATTCCGCAGGAGGAAGGTCAGATCGTCCTTGAATTTGAGGCAAAATACCAGAACATAGTAAAAAAGGAAACGCGGACAATAACCTTTACAAAACCGATCGATGATTTAAAACCCACTATTGCGCCATTGAGTTTTCCTAAATATTCCAAAACGAAAATCATTCCCTTCACCGTGCTCGACAGGACATCTGATGATGAAATTACCTTTTATAGATCCATAGACGGGGCGCGTGAATCGGAAACCGGAAGGCCCAATTCGAGTTTCAACGTAACCTTGGATGAGGGTTTTCATGATTATATTGTTTATGCCGAAGACTTGGCCAAAAACAGGTCTGCGCAGGTGAGCGGGACTGTGGCATATTTGGAACGGTCGTTTCAAATTCAGATGCGTAAACCGCTTGGTTCCGAAGTGATTCGGCTTCCGCCCTCCACGCCCGTTTCAGGCGGTTTTTCGCCGCAGTACACGGTGAAATTTGCCATACTCAATGTTCCAGACAACGACAGACGCCTGATCCAACAGGTAAGCGTGACCAATTTGACAACCGGACAAGTTGTGACGCAACACGACATTCTCGATTTGGAAATGGAATTCGACATTGAATTGAAACGCGGCGTCAACAGGCTCAGCGTTGATGTCAAAGACATAAATGACAGGGTTTTCTCGGTAAAAGATCTTGTGGTTGAGATACGATAATGGTGGAAAAATAATCGTGATAATGTGGAAATATCGAATGAGGAGAAAGATGACATGAAAAAACGCTGTATGATCGGTTTTTTATGCCTTTACATGCTCAATGTTTTTGGGCAGCAACCTGATAGCGCAAAAGGAGCGATGCTACCGGCTCCGCCACATCCCGTCACCGAAGTCCCGGCTGCAAAACCATTCAAAGATACGGTGTTGAAAGTAACGGCTGGCGACAGCGTTAAAACCATTGTCCGCGACACTGGCGGGCCGCGTTCGGCCGTACCTGCAAAAGTCAATTCGGTCCAATCTGGAAACACATCAAAGGTTTCGCGCGTCGTTGGGATCGTATCGCAAACCCAGCCGGTTGAATTTTCATTGGAAATTCCAGGCGGCGTATTATTCGGAAAATTCGAAAAGGAAAGCGGTCCGTTCCTCATCAAGGGTAGCATTATTGTTCCTGCCGGACAAGTTTTGGAATTTGGGCCGGGCTGCAAAATTTATGTCAGCGGCGATTACACGACCATAACCGTTTTCGGGCAAATTATTGTCAAGGGCACCCGCGAGGAACCGGTCATTTTTCAATCTGCCCGGCATCATCCGAATCCGTGGGATTGGGACAGGCTGTACATACGCAGCCGCAACAGAAGCAGTTTTGAACATTGTATTATCCGTCATTCAAATTACGGTGTCATGGTTGAAAACGGTTCCATAATGATGAATTACTGTCAATTTGACCACAATTCGCTTCATGCACTGGTTGTCCGCAATTCAGACGCGCTCATCATGAATACGTCCATTCAAGGCGGACAGGTTGTTTCAATACTTTGTGAAGCAGGGGGCGATATTCAGGCCGACAGTCTCATGATAAACGGTAATATTACCGGCGTTGCTGTAGGAGACAAAGGGTCGTTCCATATGCGCGGGGGCGACATTTCCCACAATGCCAACGGCATTGTGGCGATGCAGGGGTCTTCTGTGTCAATTGTTGCCGCCGATATTACGGGAAACCGCATCGGCCTGGTTTCACAGCAGCCAATTCCTAAAAAAATGTCGGAAATGAACTATGGCAATGGCCTGGATGTGAAAATCGCGACAACGGCTGAAATTGAAAAAATGCTCAAGCCGCCGGAATCGGTGAAATCGGTTTCCTTGCCGAAGTCTACAACAAACATTCGCGTAAAAGACGATTTCGTCCCTGGTTTTTCCGCAATGCGCGCGCCGCATGAAGCAACGACAAGCTTTATAGGAAATGTAACGACGGGATTCCAATATTTTGCTCCACAATCGGGAATCGATACGTTGCGGCAAAGCCATTATCCCGGTGAAGACAACCCGGCTATCGGGCGTGTTGATAATTTGCAACCGGAAATGCAGGTTTTTGCAAGCGGGAAAAAAGGCGATGCCGACGTCAACTTGATGCTCGACGTGTATGGAAACGATTGGGCCGGGTTCAGAAGGAACAATACGAATCTTTCCATGAATTATTCCGACCAGTCGGTCGTCATTGGCGATTTTTATGAAAATAATTCAGAAACGTCAATTTCAGGCCGCAAGCTTACCGGTCTCAAATACGACGGCAATTTCTGGGAAATGGGCCGCGGCACAAAGCGGGTTTCCATCAAGGCTGCGTTCGGCCAAAGCGAATTGCCAAAAATGGTCGGGGAACATGAACTTGACATGTACAATAGCTATGTGGATTCCGGCATGTCGGTTCGCCAGCAAATGACGTATGAGGCCGCGCTTACCTTTAAGCCCACGTTTTATTCATCGATATCGGCGCGGGGCCTTATCGCCCGTGACCAGGGAAACAATACTTTTATTGGAAGTGAAGTTGTCGATGATCCGAAGGCCCCCAATCTTATGCAAGCGCAAACAGGATGCATTGATGGAAAAATCGATATTTTAAACGGCAAAATATCCATAACCGCGGAACTTGACATGGGACGTGTTGATACGCTTGTCGACACCATGGCCATGTATAACGATAGGATCTCGAAAATTGCATGGTACGATCCTCAGGCGCCGGATGCGATTTCAAAGGTGTTCGGTGTTATTTCCAATGGCAAAAATTATGCCTTTACCCTCGGATGCAACGGCCTTTTCGACGGGTATAAATTGGCGGTTAGTGCTTCGCAAATCGCGCCGTCTTTTTTCGCGGCCGGAAATCCGTACCTCGAACTTGACCGCCGCGATTTTACCTTTACGGGTGAAAAGGAATATTCCGAACAATTGGCGGCATCCTTGGGATTGGACTATCAAAAACGCACGATTTCGACAAATCCGGTAGACAACACGACCTTGCGCGGCGCATCCAAATACGCATTCGGGAAAAATTTGCCTGAAGTTAATGGCGATTATATGTTCTATTACGAGACAAACCAGGAACGCCAAAGCGTTTCTCAACAAATCTTGATCGATTCGATATCCTCATCGGTTCGCGATACTTCGTTCGACAGCGTATACCAGATACGCGATTATAAGAACCAAATCGGCCTGGAATTAAAGCAGCAATTGGCAAACGACATGGATTATAGTATCAAGTATCAATTGCTCCTTGAGACCGACAATACCAATTACATCAATGAGGCCGATAAGAACAAAAGGAGCGGCGTGCAGCACCAACTTTCGGCGCGGTACGGGTTTAAGGTGGGGAAGTCTGTTAGAAACAGGACTACAATCCGGTTTATATCCAAGAATGAAGTGCAGGACTCGTTAAAAGGGTTTGCATATAAGATAGGCGATGAATTGAAATTGTCTCTGATTCCAAGGAAATTGACATGGAGTTTGAAAGGGGAATACAGCAATAAATTAGACAAAAAAGTCGTGGCAACTTCCGATGAATCGGGCGCCACGGTTCTCGATCATCAATCGCTACGGACTATCTTGACGTCCTTTGAGACGGAGGTAAAATATTCCCTTACGTCAAAATGGTCCCTTACCGCGCGCGGAAGATATGAAAATTCCATAGACGACACGCCCGGTTCGCGGGAAAATTACGTGGCGAAGATTTTCGGGTTTTATTGTACGTATTTGTTTTGACGGGTTGCGGTTGCTGCAAAAACAGGGTTTTTGAAACCGTTTTTACGCGCCTGCTTCGTACATCCGTTTGACTTTTGTTTCCGTTATGAGTACGGCCTCGTTGATTTTGCGTTCGATATTCAATAAACTCACGCTTACCATGATGAGGAAAAATATCAGGCATGCGGAGAGGCTTATCAAAATGAATAACAACATAATGACTCCTTTATAATCCTGCCGATGCGCTCATGCGCGGAAATCGTAAATTTCCTTTTTTCATTTGTTCAAATCCGACACGGGCTATCATTGCAGCGTTGTCGGTGCAAAGTGACGATGGCGGAAACAGGGCTTTGTCGCCGAATCGATGCGTAATGGCCTTGCGAAGCGCAGTATTGCAGGCTACGCCGCCCGCAACGCCAATGGTCCGGATACCGGTATTTTCGCTTGCAATCATAAGGTTCTTTGCCAGGGAATCTATTATAGTTTTCTGAAAGGCAAAACAGATTTTTGATCGGTTTTGCGCAACCCAATCATTACCTTTTTGTGCACAAAAATATTTGACTGCTGTTTTAAGGCCCGAAAAACTAAAATCCAGGGATTGGGTTGAAAGTTTTGCAATCGGGAAAACAATATCAGGATCAGGACAAGCCGCAAGCGCCTCCTGCTCGATTGCACGGCCTGCAGGATAGGCAAATCCGAGCATTTTCCCGATTTTGTCAAATGCCTCACCTGCGGCATCGTCTACGGTTTGACCAAGACAGGTGTATTCGCCGAAATCGTCAACGCGGTAAATTGCCGTATGTCCCCCGCTTACGACAAGTGCCAAAAACGGATACGGACAATGCGTTTGCCCGCAAAACAATGAATAAATATGGCCCTCGAGGTGGTTTACGCCTGTAATGGGTATATTGCTTTGCATATGAAGGCCAAGGCCGAAGCTTATTCCTACAAGCAAAGCACCGGCCAGGCCGGGACTGTCGGTGACCGCGACGAGGTCGATATCTTTTGTGTCAAGACCTGATTTTTGGAACAGCGCATCGGCAAGCGCGTCGATTTTTGCAATATGGGCCCTCGACGCAAGTTCCGGTACCACGCCGCCGTAGGCCGCGTGGATTTCCTGCGAAAAGACCTCGCTTGCCACAATGGATTCGTTTTCGAGTATCGCGACCGATGTTTCGTCGCAGGATGATTCTATGCCGAGGATTTTCATGGAAAATAATTATCCGTTAACAATATATTGTGAGAGTCCGGGTTTTTTCCTGATCGTGGCCGCCAGGTCCCTGTCGCAGTTGATAAAAGAAATTTTCCCGCCCGATTGCAAAATGACATCCCTGAATTTGTCGAGATACTGCAACTCTCTATCGTAAAGAAACATGACGTTTGCAAAATTCACGGCAATATGCGGCGCCGTATTGTTCTGCAAAATCTCGGCCAGGCGTTTCCATGCCGCCGAAAAATCCGTGTCTTTTTTTGCATTGGAATACAATGCGAGGGCAATGACATCTGTTGCTTTTGCGCCTCCCGACGGGTCGTCGATCACATCCAGTACGTCTCCCTGTTGCCTTGACGATTGGTCGGTTGCAGCATGCGAAAAATTGCCCGGAACTTGAATTTCGGGTTTCGAGTGCGGCACATCAAAATTTTCAAACCCGCCTCCGCGGACATTCCTGACGATTTCTATCTTGGGCGATTCATCGTTTGCGAATTGGGGGCCGGCAGGAGAAGGAATTTCTGCAAATTGATTTTGCTTTATTGATGCGATTATTGCTTGTCGTTCTTTTTTGATTGTTTCGAATTCAGAGGATTTTTTTTCTATTTCATCCTCAAGCCTGTTTATGAGGTTAGACAAAGAAGAGAAATATATCCAATTGGAAATCCCGAGAAAAATCGTGACTAATGCCAAAATTCCTGCGCCACCCAGAAATAGAATTTCCGTGCTCATAAACCCTCCGCAATTAAAATAAATAGTATTAAATATGCATGCAATGAAAACGCATTTATTTATTCAGCAGATTTGTCTCAATAACGAAGTATATCGGGCAAAATTACATAATGAAGAAAAAATGTACTAAAAAAAATTCTTTATAAAAATGGTAAAAATGGCGTTATTAATCGAATTTACCAGTTTAAATCGCTTAAATAATAAATTGGTATGAAGATCGCTACTATTTATGGTAACTATGAGTATCTCATTTAAAATATTGGTTATAGAAGATAATGCTGCCAATCAAGAAGCGCTAAAAAAATCGCTTTCACGCTTAGGTTGTCAGGTCGTTGCGGTCGATACTGCTGAAAAAGGTATTGAAGAGGTGAAAAAGGTCAATTTCGATGCTATTTTTGCTTCACTTTGTGTTCGTGAAAAGGGTGCCCGTACTGTTGCTCGTTTTGTAAAAAGTCAATCGTCCCGTACTAAATTTTTTGTTGTTACAAGTTGGAAAGGTGATTTGGAACAAAACCTTCTCCACTTGGACGGTATACACGATATAGTTCGTAAGCCTTTGATATTTACTGAAATAAGGGATAAATTGCTTGAACATTTAGGTTAAATCAACCGGATAATTTGTCGTATGATATTTTCATGTATAGATTGCGGAGCAGAATTAAAATCCAATGAATGGGACATTGGATTTTGCGCAGATTGCAATGCAAAAATGGAGAATGATATTAATATCTTAAGGGAGAGCGAAGACGACAGTTTTGCTTTTCTTACTCAAACTGCTTAAAAAAAAGTTGTTTTTTCCAAAAAATCTGTTATATTATAACAGTATTGGGGTTCATGGTTGTTAGAACCTGGGAATAAAATAATGAAAAAATCAATACTTTCATCATTACTAATTTTGTCTTGTATTTTTGCCGCATTCGCGCAAACTAATACCGATGCGCAAAAGGCGCCGCAAGGGCAAACCATTCAAACAAATGATAAAAGTGTTCTCAATAAGAAAACCATCATCGCACTTCCCCCAAAAACGACAAATTGGTCTAGAATCAAGGATATGTTCAGGTAATTTATAATACTATGGCATAAATCAAAAAGGGAATTTCGAAAGAAATTCCCTTTTTGATTTATGCAAAGGAAAATGCGACGTCAATACTATGAACCAAACACAAACCAGACTGTTAACGGTGCTTTCGGTAGACCAAAAGTCGCCGGCGAAAAAATGCGGGCTTTGCGCCGGCGACAAAATAGTATCTGTCAATGACACCGGGATCAAGGATGAATTCGATTTCCGCTTCAATGCTGCGTGCGACAAGGTCCGCATCGTCGTTGTCCGGAAAAACGGCAACAAGCTCCTTTGCATGGATCGAAGCGACAATGCATTGCTCGGCATACGCTTTGTGCAGCCGCCGCTTCGCAAATGCGGGAACAAATGCATTTTCTGCTTTGTCGACCAGATGCCAAAGGGACTGCGGAAAAGCCTGTATATAAAAGATGAAGACCTGGGCCATTCGTTTACTAATGGAAATTACGTGACTCTTTCAACAACGCCCGGCGCGGAATTGGCTCGCGTTGCAAAGCTGGGCATGTCGCCGCTGTTTGTGTCGGTGCATGCCACAAACAATGCTGTGCGGCGCGCCCTTTTGTGCAACGACAAGGCATATGATATAATGGAACAGCTAAGGTTCGGCGCGACGCTGGGGCTCATGTTCCATACGCAAATTGTGGTGTGCCCCGGCCATAACGACGGCGCGGTGCTTAGCCGGTCGATACGGGATTTGCTATCCCTTCGGCACGGTTTGCTGTCTGTTGCCGTTGTTCCCGTTGGCTTGACAATGCATAGGAAACATATGCTCGCGCCGGTAGACAAGGTATTGGCGAGAAGCATTGTGCAAATGGTGTCTGCACTGGGCGATTCCGATGCAAAAAGGAACGGTTTCAGGCGGGTCTTTTGCGCCGATGAAATTTTCATAAAGGCAGGCCTTGTGGTCCCGCAAAAATCCTACTATGAGGACTATCCGCAAATAGAAAACGGTGTTGGCCTTGTTCGGCAGCTTTTAAACGAATGGGCGAGGATAAAACGGGAATACAGGACAAAACCATGGATGACAAAGAGGGGCCAAAGAAAAACACTCGTTGTAACCTCCGAGTCTGCATCGGTTTTTATGAAACGAATCATTGCCGACTGCAACGTTTTGCAAAATAATAATGCGGTTGAATTATGTATTGTGAAGAACAAATTTTTCGGCGGCCATGTTTCCGTCGCGGGGTTACTTACTGCTTCCGACATTGTAAAGGCAACAAAACAAGTCCGGCGCCGGTTTGATTCGGTCGTTGTGCCCCACGTTATTTTTAATTATCAAGGATTTACCCTCGACGGATATTCCATGCGCAGGATGGAAAAACAAATCGGGGCGCCGCTGCATGTTGCGGATTCGCTTCGTTCCATGGTGTCGTACCTATGATCCAGGTTAAACCCGGCGAAATGGTAAGGCTAAACAGGTATTTGGCATCATGCGGTTTGGGTACGAGGCGGGAATGCGAAACCCTTATTGCCGCAGGTTCAATTTCGGTCAACGGTATCATCGTAAAAGACCTTGGTCGAAAAATAATTATGGAAAAAGATTCGGTTGAGCTTAAAGGACAATCGTTAACCTCTGGTACCGGCGATATATACAGGGCCTACAATGTTTCGGACCGCAACAGCAGCGGGATACAAAACATCGCATACAATAATAAACCCCTGCGGTCTCTTGACAGACTTGATGACGGCGTCTTGGGACTGCTTGTGTTTACGACCGATGCGGATCTGATACATCGATGTACATTTACACGATACCCGTTGAAATC
>Ga0182027_10005946_pt1 | contig 18402 bp, 17 predicted proteins | sample 712E1DmetaG_FD_121300 | JGI IMG/M metagenome (GOLD analysis project Ga0182027, IMG submission 121300) | Permafrost microbial communities from Stordalen Mire, Sweden - 712E1D metaG (Illumina Assembly) | ecosystem: Environmental > Terrestrial > Soil > Wetlands > Permafrost | place: Sweden... | reverse complement strand
CTTGATGGAACAACATTGCTGTTATGTCGAGTGGAAGATCGGCGAGGGCTTTCTCATTTGTGTGCTGCCCGATCCGAGAACGGAATAGATGGCTGGAGGATCGATCAGGAGCCAACACTGTTACCCGATCCTAAAAATTTCCCCGAAGAACTTTGGGGCATTGAAGACCCGCGTATCACGTTTGTACCCGAATTTAAAAAATATGCAGTCGTCTATACTGCATATACGCGTGATGGTCCCGGTGTTGCTTTAACTCTTACGGAAGACTTTCACACCTTTGAACGCTATGGCGTAATCATGCAGCCTGAAGATAAAGATGCAGCCCTCTTACCAAGGCGAATAGGCGGTAATTGGGGTTTGATTCATCGTCCCGTTAGTGCACCAAGAGCGCATATGTGGATTTCGTACTCGCCGGATCTGAAAAATTGGGGCGGTCATAATCTCATAATGGAAGCCCGAAAAGGGGCATGGTGGGATGCAAATAAAATTGGTCTTTCGCCCCCGCCCATTGAAACACCTCAGGGATGGCTAGTGATTTATCATGGTGTAAAACAGTCTTGCGCTGGATGCATTTATAGGTTAGGGCTTGCACTTTTTGATTTGAACAAACCTGAGCTTTTGCTTAAGCGCAGCAACGAATGGATATTCGCTCCGGAAGAACCATACGAACAACGCGGTGACGTTGGATATGTCGTGTTTCCATGCGGATATACGATTGGCAAGGATGGCGATTCCATTAATCTCTATTATGGCGCGGCAGATACGAGCGTTGCCTTAGCGACCAGCAGCATACACATGATGCTTGAGTGGCTTGAACAGCACAGTGCATAAGACATTTATCATGCATCAGTTTGTGCTGAATAAGAGTATGAAGCGTTTGATATGTTTGAAAACGTCGTAAAAGAACTTCGAGATTATTTTCTCAAGTGACCAAGAGGCACATAGGTATCAACAAAGGCAGTATGACGAAATGTTAAAACCAATATGCTGTTGTAAAATATATTTTCCAGGAAAGAAACCACAAGATAATACAGAGCGCGATTAAAAAGATTGAAGATAGGGTTCGTAAAGACGGATCTCTCTCAGAAGAAAGAAAAAGTGAGCTTTTAAGTTTACTGACAACGATGAAGCCTGAAATGATGAAATTATATAAATCTCAAGTAGAATATATAGGGAGTATGATCCGGTTCAATAATAATGAGGTGAGTACATGGAAGCAAAACAAGTAGTCGTCGGAGAATATGAAAACGAAATAGACGCTGAAATTGTAAAAGGACATCTCGAAGCATCAGGCATTCCGGCATCCATAATCAAAGGGGGTGGACTGCTACCATCGCTGCAAAATGCGGAAAGTGTTCAATTAATAGTCGCTGAAACTCAGAGCGAAAAAGCCCAAAAAATAATTCAGGAACATTCTTCTTAAACGTATCAAAGATGTGTCCAATATACCTTAGTTGAATCACAAGATGAGGATTATAGCAATATGACAAGTTCCGAGATTACGGTTGCTGAATACCTGTTAATCCGGTTGAAAGAAATTGGGGTGGATCACATCTTTGGCGTACCGGGAGATTTTGTTTTGGGTTTCTTCAACCAAATACTGAGGAGCGACGTGAAGTATGTCGGAACATGCAATGAACTTAACGCGGCCTATGCTGCCGATGGCTACGCACGTATTTGTGGTGTAGGTGCATTTTCCTCAACCTATGGTGTCGGAGAACTTAGCGCCATTAACGGTGTGGCAGGTTCTTTTGCCGAAAGAGTGCCAGTTATCGTAATCACCGGCTCACCTGCAACGATTAATTTTCGCACACGGCCATTGTTGCATCATACATTGGGCGATTATCAGATCCCTTTGAAGATGTATGAAAGAATAACTGCCGCCTCAACCCAACTTGTTTCTGCTGAAACTGCCCCGACCGAGATCGACCGGGTGTTGTCGGCGTGTCTTTCTCACCAGCAACCGGTTTACATCAATCTCCCCTCGGACGTAGTGATGATGAAATGCAATCGGCCGAGTGCTTTCCATTTCCCAACACATCCAGTGAGTAATCAGGAAGCGCTTGGAGAGGCGATCAAGGAAGCGGTGAGTATGCTAGATAGAGCACAGAAACCAATTGTGATCGGTGACGTGGAATTGATACGATTCAAACTGCAAACAGATTTTGCCCGCTTTCTCGATAAAACGGGTTTCCCGTATGTCACCATGATGCTGGGGAAGACGCTTCTTTCAGAACACCACCCGCAATTCATCGGACTCTTTGAGGGAGATCGGAGTCGCGAATATGTAAGGAATCGGGTCGAATCCGCTGATTGCATTCTGCAACTGGGAGCGTTGATGACCGATTTTAACACAGGTGGCTTTTCAACGAACCTCGACGACTCAAAGATGATCAGTGCCAACATCGGCTATGTGAAAATTAAGCATCATTATTTCGAGAACGTGCATCTCCATGATTTTATACTTGGGTTGACAGAAAGACTTTCACGACGAGATTCTGCAACTCTGGATATCCAATGTGCCCGCGATGGCTGTGTACACCGGCATTCGCTGCCGTACCAACCTGATGCGCCAAAACCGCTTACCATCAAACGTTTCTTCGACCGCATGAGTCATTTTATAAAAGACAATTCAATTGTCATTGCTGAAACAGGCGTATCCCTTTTCAGTGCTGCAGAAATGCTTATGCCGGAAGGAACGACTTTCATAGGGCAGACCTTTTACGGGTCGATCGGCTATACGGTTGGAGCGACGTTGGGCGCAGGCATGGCAGCGCAGGATCGGCGCGTTGTTCTGTTTGTGGGAGACGGTTCTTTTCAAGTTACTTGCCAGGATCTCTCGACGATGATCCGGAATGGTCTCAAGCCTGTCATCTTCCTCATCAATAATGATGGGTATACGATCGAGCGTGTGATCGTTGATCGACCCTACAATGATCTCCAGTCATGGCACTATCACAAGCTCGTAGAAGTATTTGGAGGAGGGCTGGGCCTTGATGTCCACACGGAAGGGGAACTTGAAGATGCACTGGGTAAAGTCGCTACAACGGATGGTCTTGTATTTATAGAAATTCACACCGGGCGATTAGACTGTCCTGAGTCACTTCGCAGTGCAGGGCGATCGATGGCAAAGACAAATCAGCTCGACTAATTGCGAAACAATTTTATGCGATCTATGCACAAATGACTAAAAGGGGAATACAGTGAGTCGCAAGGGCAAGATATGAAAAGAAAAGTAGGTTTATGGATTGACCATAAGAAAGCTGTCATTTTTAGTTTGTCTGACGAAGGTGCTGAAATAAAAAGAATCTCAACAGAATTGGAAAAACCTGTACGATTCTCCAGTGTGGCAAAAGAAGAATCGGTAGAAGATCAGCGGGATAGGCGTTTTTGCCATCTGAACAATTACTATGATGAAGTAATCTTATATATTCGTAATGCAGAATCTATCTTAATCTTTGGTCCCGGTGAGGCAAAGAGAGAGTTAAAAGAAAGGCTTGAGAATGAAAAACTACATGGGAACATTGTTGGTATTGAAACAGTTGATGCGATGACAGATAACCAGATCGTTGCAAAAGTCCGGCAACGTTTTCTGAGCTAGAATCTTTAGGTCCGGAGTGTTCTCTCTATAGAAATTACAGAACCTAAAATAAAACAGGAGGTAGTAAAATGAAACCTAAAGCAATGTATCCCCTGGCGTTTGTGGTAGTTGCGGCCGCAATATTCGTCGCCAGCATATCGGTGGCGATTGCCCAGACCGTGCAATCGTCCAATTCAACCGGGCCGACTCCGGTCAATCCTGCCGCACTCAGCGCAACCACGACTATCCTTAATCCTGGTGTGATCAGTTGGATTCACTTCGGTGACTTGAATATGACCACGAGTGATCAAGAGAACTTCGCCGACTTCAAGGCTATTATCCGTGGCACCAATCAGTATTTTAAGAACGGCGTGAATTTCGCGCTGCTGCCAGGCGACAACGCGTATAACCACACCGAGGCTGAGTACCAGCTCATCAAGCAAGCAGCGGATCAATTGCAAATACCGCTCTACGCCATTCCTGGTGAGCGTGATCACAAGGGCGGGACTGCTCTATACAACAAGTATTTGGAGCCAGTGAACTACCAGAGCTTCACGGCGGATAAGTATCACTTCGTGTTTTTAGACGTGATGAGCGGTATCAGCGATGCTCAGAACTCGTGGTTGACCAACGATCTGGACATAGCGGCGAAGGCCGGTCTCAAGAGTGTAATCTTTATGCACAGCTATACCATGGTATCGGAATTGCAGGATGTGATACAGCGTGACAATGTGATTATGGTTGATGCAGGACACACGAACTATAACGTAGTCGCTAACGATGGGAACACGATCTATGCAGCAACGCGCGCAACCGGCAAGACATCCGAAGGGGCAATAGGGTACTCAGTCATCAACATCGATAATGGTGTGATCAGTTACAGGTTCAAGACGATGGGGAGTTGGCCGTTTGTGATGATCACCTCACCTGTGGATAAAGTGCTCATGACCAGTGGTTTACAAACCGTCAAGGATTGGGTAGACATTCGCATCAAAGTTTGGGATGACAAGATCGTTGTTTCGGCAACCATGCAGATCGATGGTGGACAGGCAGTGCCGATGGGCCGCATCGGCGATACACAAATGTGGAACGCGCGCTTTGACGCGACCAAAGTTATCGACGGCGACCACAGGATCTCGGTGAACGTGATTGGCAGCGGCGGCAACACGGACCAAGACGTGATTACAATAACGGTCAACCAGGCGGGCAACGTCCCGCAAGTGCAGAGGCCTTTCGGCCCGGTGGGTAACTCTGTCGGCGATTATGCCGAAAAGGGGTTGATCGGCATTCACACCACGAAGTCAGGGGGTCCTGAAAAGGGCGACAAGAGTAAAAAGCCCTGAGACAAAAGTGGCAAAGGCCGGCCTGGCAAAGCGAATTCATCAACCACCGTGTTCAGTCTACAGTGTGACGCGATGACGATAATGGTGACCGACGGTTCAATCATGCAAGAAATAACAATATGGCATTCCAGGAAAATGATAAAATGATGAATACAGACGACAGACAACACCGTGCTATCCTACAAAGAATTGCACGCCGCGTGATGATGGAAAGAGGACTTCTTCCTGATTTTTCTGCTCAGACGATGAGCGAACTTAACGGAATTCATGGGGTGGCCACAGACCATGAAGAATCGACGCGTGATCTCAGGAATCTTGCCTGGTGTTCCATAGATAACGATGATTCGCTCGATTTGGATCAGCTTACCGTTGCCGAAGCCATGCCTGAGAGTGCCGTAAAGGTCATTGTCGCCGTTGCCGATGTTGATGCTGTCGTCAAGAAGCAGTCAGCACTTGACGATCATGCAAAGCACAACACCACCTCGGTCTATACCTCTGCCGAGATATTTCCGATGCTCCCTGAAAAGCTCTCGACCGATCTCACCTCTCTCAACTTTGAATCAGACCGTCTTGCTATCATCGTTGAAATGATTATTGCTGAGGATGGGTCGCTTCAAAGTTCAGATATTTATCGAGCAACGGTTCGTAATCATGCAAAGCTTGCCTACAACAGCGTTGCCAGTTGGTTGGACGGAAGCGGGCCGATGCCGAAGGAAATCGGAGCCGTCAACGGCCTCAACGAAAATCTCCGCCTGCAGGATCGCACAGCCCGAAAGCTGAAATCCCTCCGGCACGAGCATGGGGCGCTTGATCTCGAAACAATAGAAGCCCACCCTGTATTTGACGGAGATGAGATTAAGGATATAGAAGCTGATAGAAGGAACTGTGCCAAAGATATCATAGAGGACTTTATGATTACTGCAAATGGTGTGACGGCAAGATACCTCGCAGCCCAAAAGTTACCTTCGCTGCGGCGTGTCGTCCGAACACCAAAACGCTGGGATAGAATCGTTGAGCTTGCCTTAGAACATGGTTTTACACTTCCTGCAGAGCCGGATTCAAAAGCGCTGGATAAATTCTTGATATCTGCAAAATCGACTGATCCTCTCCGCTTTCCTGATCTTTCTCTCAGTATTATCAAACTCTTAGGGGCTGGCGAATATGTCGTCGAACTTCCGGGAGGGAGTTCTGCCGGACACTTTGGTCTTGCGGTGAAAGATTATGCTCATTCTACGGCACCGAATCGCCGGTATCCCGATTTGATTACGCAGCGGTTATTGAAATCAGCAATGGTGAAAGGTCCTATGCCTTATGCGATTGATGAATTGGTGGAACTCGCAAAACACTGTACCGAAATGGAGGATGCAGCAAAAAAGGTTGAACGACAGGTTGAAAAATCCGCAGCAGCTATGGTGTTGGAGTCAAGGATAAATCAATGGTTCGATGCCATCGTCACTGGTGCATCTGCTAAAGGGACCTGGGTCCGTCTTCTGCATCCCCCAGTTGAAGGAAGAGTGGTGAGCGGTTTTGAAGGCTTGGATGTTGGTAATAAATGCCGTGTACAATTAATGCACACAGATGTGGAGCGGGGATTTATTGATTTTAAAAAAGTAGAATAGAAAGTAAAGTTCACGATAGGACTATGACTCGACAGATTGAAGAATCCAAGATAGCAAGATGGACTATGGCAGCGCCGCACAAGAAAGCGGACACAATGTAATTCCACCGGCTGGCGTGTTTTTTTATGAGTAACATTATTCTGGAAATCAATAACCTTACCCGTCGCTTTGGCGTTTTTACGGCGGTCGATGCGTTGACCCTTTCGGTCAATGCCAGTGAGATATTCGGTTTGCTCGGTTCCAATGGGGCTGGCAAGACCACCACGATCAAGATGCTCACCACACTATTGCCGCCCTCATCGGGCGAAGCGCACGTGGCCGGTTTCTCCATAACCACACAAGCGGTCGACGTCCGCCGTACCATCGGTTATGTGCCGCAGGCGGTCTCTGTTGACGGTTCGCTCACCGGTTACGAAAACTTGCTTATCTTTGCCAAACTTTACGGCCTGCCGCACCGCGAACAGCAGTCGCGCATCCGGGAAGCATTGGAGTTTATGGGTCTGACTGCCGACGGCGGCCGTCTCGTGAGCGAATACTCCGGTGGCATGGTACGCCGTTTGGAAATAGCCCAGTCCACACTGCATCGGCCGCGGGTGCTTTTCCTCGATGAGCCCACCGTTGGACTTGACCCGATTGCACGCGACGCTGTTTGGAAACATCTCGCTGATCTGCGGACCAACTACGGCACGACCCTGTTTTTCACCACGCATTATCTTGAAGAGGCGGAGAGCCATTGTGACCGCATCGCGATCATGCACTTGGGCAAAATGGCTGCGCTTGGCACCTGCAAAGAACTCGAGGTCTCGCTTGGCAGTGCCGGTCACACGCTGAATGATGTCTTTGTACATTATGCCGGTAGCGCTCTTGATTCCGGCGGTACCTTCCACGATGTATCCGCCGCACGCGTGACAGCACAGCGCCATGGCTAGAACAAATCCTATGATTAATACTTACATCCATACAATAACTGGCTTTATTGAAAAGACATTCGTCATCACCGAGTTTGAGTTGCGCAAGCTGCGCCACGATTTCACGGAACTCATCACCCGCGCCCTCCAGCCAGCGCTTTGGCTGCTTATCTTTGGGGAAGTGTTTTCACGCAGTGGGATGATGCACACGGGCAACATTCCTTATCTGGATTTTATTGCTCCCGGCATCCTTGCTCAGAGTGTTCTCTTTGTGGCAATTTTTTATGGTATCAATGTTATTTGGGAAAGGGATCTTGGCATTGTGCAAAAATTTCTTGCGAGTCCAACTCCACGCGCTGCACTAGTACTTGGTAAAGGCTTCTCCGCTGGTATTCGATCTCTATCACAGACTATCATCGTTTACGGCCTCTCGATGCTCCTTGGAGTGAATCTGAATTGGAGCCCGCTCGCGCTATTAAACGTGCTGATTATCGTTATCCTTGGCGCGACGCTTTTCTCGACGTTTTCACTCATCATCGCATGCATTGTGAAGACGCGTGAACGTTTCATGGGTGTTGGTCAGGTGCTCACCATGCCGCTGTTCTTTGCGAGCAACGCGATTTATCCCACCGGCATCATGCCCGGCTGGCTGAAAACCATTTCTCATCTCAATCCGTTAACCTACGTTGTAGATGCCCTGCGCACTTTTATGCTTGCCGGCAGCACCAGTGCCTTCGGTTTAAGTCATGACTATGCTATTATTTTCTTTACTACGATCGTTCTTATTGTTATTGGCGCTCGATTGTACCCTCGCCTTGCAACGTAACCCGTCAGTTTCAGGAGTTTACAATGAATATAAATACTCCGGCTTTTCTCACTCACGTCCATCTGGAGTTGTTTGATCCTCCTGAAGAGGCCGCGGTCGTAACAGTACTTGGTGCGGCGGAAAGACAGTGAGACATTAAAAAACAGAAAACAAAAAACAGGAAATAAAATAACAGAAAATCATGAAAATGGAAACGACAAACATCAGGCCGGAAGACAAATCTATTGTGCAAACTCATGATCAGCTTGCAACACCGCCGAAGGATGTGCCTGCTATACCTCTGAAAGATATGCCTGCAACACCTCTGACAATTCGTCAAAAGATATTTCAAGGCTTCCGGAAGCGACGCAGCCTATGGTTGATTTGCGCACTCCTCGTGGTCGGTGGGAGTGTACTCTGGTATTACTGGCCATTTGGCAAAGCTGAAGTCCTCTATACCACTGCTACTGTCGAACGTGGCGACATAGAAAGTACGGTATTGGCGGCGGGCATCGTGCAGCCCATCAACTACGTTGATGTGGGCGCTCAAACCTCTGGCGTGCTTAAGTCGCTGAAGGTCAAACGCGGTGATCTGGTAGAGAAGGACCAGTTACTCGCGGAAATTGATCCGGTTTTGGCAGCAACAGCACTCACGTCAGCGAACGCAACGCTCGAAAATATGACTTCACAGCGTACTGTGAAACAGGCGCAACTCACGCTCGCAAAATTGCAGCGTGTACGCAACGATACTCTCTTTGCCCACGGTTTGATTTCGGCAGATGATCGTGACATCACGCGGGCCAATTTTGATGTCGCTTCCGCTGACGTCGTTTCGCTATCGGCTCAGATGAAGCAAGCTACGGCGTCGGTAAACACAGCGAAAGCCAATCTGGGATATGCCAGAATCACGGCGCCGATGGCTGGTGAAGTTGTTTCCATCACCACACTCGAAGGGCAAACACTCAACGCTAATCAGCAGGCACCGAATATCCTGCGGATTGCCGACATGAGCACCATGACAGTCTGGGCTCAAGTGTCGGAAGCAGACATTGTCCGCGTCAAACTCGGTCAGGATGTTTATTTCACTGTCCTGGGTCAGACCCGGCGCTGGAACGGCAAGATCAACCAAATTCTCCCCACCCCGGAACTTATCAACAACGTGGTGTTCTATGACGTGCTGTTCAACATTCCGAACCCGGAGCGTGAATTGAACATTCAGATGACGGCACAAGTCTTCATCGTGTTGGCACAGGCAAAGGGTGTTTTGTTGATTCCAACCGCCGTTATCGGTAATGCCAGCGAAGGTTCGAATATCAAAATACAGGTGCTCAAATCCGACGGCAGCCTCGAGTTGCGCTCGATCAAGATCGGCATCAAAAGTGAAATTTCAGCAGAGGTTACGGACGGACTCAAGGAGAAGGAACAGGTCGTGATCGGAGGAATCACGACACAAGGCACTACGAAAAGCGCGCTGAGCGCTCGGAAAGGACTATGATGTCGTCCCCATTGCTCGAATTAAAGGCTGTCAGCCGCACCTACACGACGGGCGGCGTACCGCTGACAGTGCTTAGAGATATAAGTCTGGCGATTCAGAGCGGCGAATTCGTCGCCATCATGGGCGCCTCCGGCTCGGGCAAGTCTACACTCATGAACATTATCGGCTGTCTCGACAAGGCATCGAAAGGCACTTATTGCATCCACGGCGTCGATGTTGCCAGCCTCAACGGTGATCAATTGGCTGCTCTACGGCGCGATACGTTTGGTTTCATTTTCCAGCGTTACAACCTGATGTCCGATCTCAGCGCCGTCGAAAACGCAGAAGTTCCCGCCATCTACTGCGGCATGGCGAAAACTCAGAGAGAAGCCCATGCCAGCGAATTGTTGCAGGAGCTGGGTCTGAGCGACCGGATGCAACACCATCCCAATCAGCTCTCCGGCGGCCAGCAACAGCGCGTCAGCATTGCCCGCGCCCTAATGAACGGTGGGCCGGTGATCCTGGCCGATGAACCTACCGGAGCACTGGACAGCCGTGGCGGCAAAGAAGTCATGGCCATTCTGGAGAACCTGCATGGACAAGGACATACGATTATCGTGGTGACCCACGACAGCGACATTGCTGCTTACGCGCATCGTATCGTTCGCCTTACAGATGGCCGTATTACATCCGACGAGACGCAGCAGAAAGCTGAGGCAACTCATCAGGCGAAGATAGACGAAAAGGAGAAGGATGCTAAGCCGGGTGTGGCGGTACTCGGCGAATCTTTGAAGATGGCGTTGCGTTCATTGCTGCACAATCGAATGCGAACAGTGCTGACGATGCTCGGTATCATCATCGGTGTCGCGGCCGTCGTGGCGCTGATGGCCATCGGCAACGGCGCGAAGCAAGACGTTCTTGAGCGCATCCAGGCCATGGGGACCGATCTGCTGACGATCAATCGAGGAACGCCCGCCGTGCGTGCCTCAGCCAATATCGTGACCAGTTTCCTCCCTGAAGATCTGCCGTCCATCAGCAGCGTGCCAGGGGTCGCCATGGCGATCCCGGAAACAAACTCCTCTTCACTGCTACGCTTCGGCGACCAGGACTTGATTGTCACAGTAGTCGGAACTGGCGAAGACTTTCCGCAGGTGCACGATTGGCCACCTCAGTCCGGAGTATTTTTCTCGGCGGAACACGTGATGCGTTATGCCCAGGTCGTCACGCTCGGCCAGACCGTTGCGAAGAACCTCTTCTCGGTCGGCACGAATCCGATCGGCCAGTATATACTGATTGGCAACGCTCCTTTCCTGGTTATCGGCATACTAAGCATGAAAGGCTTGTCCGGAAGAGGGGATGATATGGATAACTCAGTCTGGATTCCATATACAACGGCGGGAGCCCGGATCTTTGGACGACGATTCTTCAACAGTATCGTTGTGAGAGTGACGCCGGGTGCTGATATGAGCATAGTGCAAAACGAACTTACGACACAGTTGATCAATCGCCATGGCAAAGAGGACTTTAACATTCGGAATATGGCCGATACCATAGAAACGGCTAATGAAACGCAGAACACGCTTACCTATCTGCTGGCGGCGATTGCCGTGATCTCGCTCGTTGTCGGCGGTATTGGCGTTATGAACATCATGTTGGTCTCGGTCACCGAACGGACACGCGAAATCGGTATCCGCATGGCGATAGGCGCGCGCAGCTTCGACGTGCTATTTCAATTTCTTACGGAGGCCGTGATGGTCTGCTTTATCGGCGGCCTGGCGGGTATTGTCGTGGGCGTCGGCGGCGGGTTGGCTGCTTCCTCAATCATAGGCTGGCGTGTAGTTTTCACAGTTGCACCGGTCGCTTTCGCCTTCGCGTGCGCTTTTCTAACCGGTATCGTCTTTGGTTATCTGCCTGCCAGAAAAGCCGCACAACTCGACCCCATCGTTGCGCTAGCTCGGGAGTAGAATCACCATAAGTCTTCCTGGTTATACATCTGTATTTATAGAGTGCGATTGAACCCGCCGCCTTTATATGCCGGATATATGCGATAAACGATTTCTACATTCAACCCAAGGAACACAAACCCTATGAACACCATCCTTCTGCTGGTTTTGTGAAACGTTTTCATGACTTTCGCTTGGTACACGCACTTAAAATACGGTCACAACTGGCCGCTCTGGAAAGCGATCCTGGTCTTGTGGGCGATTGCGCTGATCGAATACTGTCTGACGGAGTTGACAAATCGTCTCGGCTATGGCGAGTTCTCAGTATTCCAGCTCAAAATCATTCGAGAGATTGTCACGCTCGTCGTCTTCATCGGATTCGCGATCATGTTTTTTAAGGAGAAACTCGTGTGGAATTATCTCATGGCATTCGCCTTTCTTAGTGTAGCCGCGTTCTTCACCTTTGCGTTCAAAGCAACTTGACTGGCATCCGCATTTAATGGCAGACTTCGTCCATCCGCTGTCAATGTGCTGGATCAATAAAAGGATTAACTACTCTTTCATCCCTTTGGCTGATTGTTGTCTATTGCAGTTATTTGTACTATATAAAGCAATAATGATGATCGCCAAAGAGACGACATATTGAAATCAAAATTCATAAAATGTATTCTGCTTTGTGTTATTGGAATACTCTGCGCCCAAGCACAGCAGAAAACTTCGGTACTCATTCAGTCTACGGACGAGGATGAGAGGATCGATATCTCTGTCGACAAGTCGATCTATTTTCCGGGTGACACGGTTCTTTTGGTCATTCAACGAAACGATAATACCGCGACAGCGGGAATCATTACTCCGATATTGCTTATCGAAGGAACAACATTCAAAGCAATTGGACGACTTAGGTACATTACTGTCATTCCTAAAACTATAACACCAGGATTATTTCCCATCGGGCTTAGAGTAACGGATTCTGAGGGGCGACGATTTCGATATGTAACGGATTGTGTTGTAACGGTGGAAGAACATCAAGACGTTGAACAACTTAGTAGATACGTCAGCGTTATTCCCGAAGCCGGCAACAATAATATCCGGACGGCAGTTACACTGGATCGCGAGCAAATTCGAAATCTCATGGTGCGGTTTCAACGCGATAGTATTCGGCTTGGCATGGGACCTCAGTTTGTTAGAATAACAACAACGATACTGTTGCGAGACGGCATAGCGACTCCATCGTACGAACGACGTGTAGTAACATATCGAAGTCATGGCGATCCCTACAAAGATCGCGCAATGTTCATTCAGTATCGCGCCGCTTACGGTACGTTCGCCAATATCCGTCCGGAAGAACTTGAAAAAGTGGTGGTGCCGGTAGATTCACTGCCAGACTGGGCAATTCTTGGTGTCCATATCGAACCTGATTACACCATTAAAATCGGCGCAGTGGATCGTTCCAACAGTATGACACAATATTATCGGGTAAGAGGTTCAACAATCGAAGCAGGATTTTCACTCGCTATCCCTAAAGTGTTGTACGATACACGAGACAATGATACGATTCAATATGGAAACTATAGCGCGATGGTACGGTTCTATTATATTGATCCAGGATCAGGAAATCGATTTCCTGTCAGTATGGGGATAGGAGTATTTGGCGTGAATTCACCAATTGATGTTGGAATCGGTCGGGGTGGTTTTGCTTTATCGATGTTTCTGGATCTGGCGGAGATGGTTCGAATAGTCAATATCGGTTTTACAAAAAAAATAAATATTGGGTTGGAATTGGCTCCGTTTTTACCCATTGAAAAAAAAGGGCGATTGTTACTTGTCGCGCAAGCAGGTTTTTCATTCTGACGACTTAACACTCGTATCAAAAGCGTGACAGCTGGCATATTATTTATGAAAATAAACAAGTTTTTTTTTTCATTCTTCACAATCCGCATATTCCTCATTACTAATCTCGTACTTATAAGCGTAATTGATTTTTTATATTCCCAAGAAAAAGAGGACAGCGAGGAACAAGAACAACCATGGAATGTCTCGTCTGGAGCACTTTATTATAGCCGATACACACGCTATGGTGTTGATCTAAGTGAAGATCGACCCGCCTTTTCAGTTGAAAGTGAAATCAGCCATGAATGTGGATTGAGTGCAGGTTTTGAAGCCTTTGCGCTGACTGGAACAAATGGTGGATATGAACATTCCGCATTTCATTTAGGTTATAAATATCCCGTTAACACGTTTATCAGTTTTGCAGGTACTTATACATATAGCTCTTATAAAACAGACACAATGTGTATCCTTGCCGGAATATCAAACACAATCTCATTTAGTGGAACGTTCAAGGTGAGTAGTATACTTTTTTTCGCTTCTTACACTTTATTTTTCGGAAAGGGAACCGCTAATTATGTTGCAACAGGGGCTTCGATAAATTATGAGATTGGAGAGCTAACAGTAGAGCCATCGGTTCAACTTTGCTTTGCTTCCCAAACAGTAAACGATAGTCTTCTTCCAAAGAACCGGGGTAAGGGAAAGGGCGATAAAAATGGGATAGCTTCTACTCTTACGACAACAATTACCGGAATGAGCAATCTCAGCATTGGCATAGCATTCCACTATCCTTTTGGGAAAGGTTTTGTTGCATCAATCGTTCCGTCATATGTATACTCGCCGACAGATCTTGCGGTCAGTACGAATCAATTTATTTTAACTGTCGGATTAGAACACTCGATCGATTTCTAACTTTTCTTGTTGGAGTGTGTTTCTTGGGAAATTATAAACCAGTTGTTGCTTGAAATAAATGTGATGTTCATAATGTTTAAAAAAAGGAATGTAAAATGAATAATGTTGGATTGTTGAATCCTTATAAACTGGGTAGTATTGTTCTAAAAAATCGAATCGTATTGGCGCCTATGACACGCTCTCGTGCAGTGAGTAATATTCCAAATGACTTAATGGCTGAATTCTATGGGCAGCGTGCTGCTGCAGGACTCATCATTACCGAAGGAACTTCTCCGTCTCCAAACGGTCTCGGATATGCCAGAATCCCAGGCATCTTTAGTGGTGTACAAGTGGAAGGTTGGAAGAAAATCACAAATACCGTGCATTCTAAGGGTGGAAAAATATTTGTTCAACTCATGCATACAGGAAGAATCAGTCATCCTGCTAATATGCTTGAAAGTGCAAAAATTATTGCACCTTCTGCCGTTAAGCCTGTCGGACAAGTGTGGACAGATGCTCATGGACTGCAGAATTTTCCAATCCCAACAGCAATGACTATTGAAGAAATTAAACATACAAAACAAGAATATATTTCCGCTGCAACGAACGCAATCAAATCAGGATTTGATGGTATAGAACTGCATGGTGCAAATGGATATCTCTTAGAGCAATTTTTATCCCCCGTAAGCAATATAAGAGATGATAACTATGGAGGCAGTATTGAAAACCGCTGCCGTTTCCTCCTGGAAGTAGTTCAAGGTGCGGTCGAGGCCATTGGAAAAGAAAGGGTTGGTATACGTTTATCTCCTTATGGTGTCGCAAGCGATATGCCTCCCTATCCTGAAATAGACAATACGTATAAATATCTTGCTGAACAGATTAATCGTATGGAGATACTGTATATCCATGTGGTGGACCATAGCAGCATGGGCGCGCCGGAAGTGCCCATTGAAATAAAAAAAGCGATCCGAGAGAGATTTCACGGCACAATTATTCTTGCTGGTGGATATACAAAGGAACGCGCTGAGAAAGAATTGCAAGGCGGACTTGCAGACCTTATCGCATTCGGCAGACCATTTATTAATAATCCTGATCTTATTGAACGATTCGTTAATGATTGGCCGCTTTCAAAAGAACTTGATATGAATACATTTTATACTCCAGGAGAGAAGGGATATACAGACTATCCCCTGCATGCTAAATGAGTTCATTAAATAATCTGTTTTGTATTGAAGGGTGGAATTACATTGCAAGAACAAATTAATAGACAAATCCTCTTCGTTAAGAGACCAACCGGAAAACCGGACGAGAGTTGTTTTAAGTTGATTACATCTGAAATACCTCGACCGACAAACGGGCATGTTTTGCTTCGGACACGATTTCTTTCGGTTGATCCCTATATGAGAGGCAGGATGAATGATCGAAGATCCTATGTTGCTCCTTTTCAACTCAACGAAGTTCTGACTGGAGGAATTGTCGGAGAGGTCGTTGAGTCAAAATCAAATAACTTTGTCAAGGGGAATTTCGTAGTCGGAAATCTCGGTTGGCAGGATTATTCCATAGCCAACGAGAAAGAAGTACGGAAGATAGAACCTGAAATTGCTCCAGTGAGCACAGCGCTGGGAGTGTTGGGAATGCCCGGGCTTACTGCATATTTTGGATTGCTGGATATTGGTCAACCAAAACAGGGTGAAACAGTCGTTGTCTCTGGTGCGGCCGGCGCGGTTGGAACTATTGTTGGACAAATTGCCAAGATACACGGTTGTCGTGTCGTCGGTATTGCCGGGTCTGATAAGAAAACCAATTACTTAATTGATGAACTGGGATTTGATGCTGCAATTAATTATAGAACCGCTCCAAATCTGAGAAAAGCATTAAAGGAAGCTTGTCCTGCAGGCGTTGACATTTACTTTGATAATGTTGGCGGCGACATCTCGGACTCGGTCATTTCTTTGATAAACAAGTTCGCCCGCATTCCCTTGTGTGGACAAATCTCCTTATACAACGACGAACAAGTTTCGATGGGCCCGCGGCTCCAGCCTCGCTTGCTGACATTCAGCGCCAGCATGCAAGGGTTCATCGTACATAATTACGAAAATCGGTTCGACGAAGGAATATGTCAGTTAGCGAACTGGTTGAAGGAAAAGAAACTGAAGTATGCCGAAAATGTTGTCGAGGGATTGGAAAATGCTCCAACGGCTTTCATCGGATTGTTTGCAGGGGACAATCTTGGCAAACAGATTGTGAAAGTTAGTTGAATTGCTCATGAAGAATATTTCACAAACTTATCTTACACGAACATTGAAATAGTAATCGAATAATGTTAAAAAAAACTATAAAAAAAAATATATATACTATAAATTATAAAAATATATACAAACAGACGGAAAGAGGATTTGAAAAACTTACTTCCGTCGCCACTGCTATACTCGGCAATTCCATCACATTTATTATTGCCTTATGCACGGTAATATTTTGGCTCACCAACAAACGGTTTTACACCCAGGATATTCATGCTGCTATCGGAGATGTCATTCTCGGTGTCACGTTTCTATATTTGTTTATCATACAAAAATCATTCATTCATTTCTCCGCCTCACTTCATTTAAAGGTGAATGAACTTGTCGCATCGCATAAGGCTGCGAGCAATGCGGTAATTAATGCAGAGGAAAAAACAGAAGACGAAATAACCGAACTTTCAAAAGAATATGCTGAACTGGTTGAAGAGATAGAAGAAAAGAAGGAAGAAAAATCCTGAGTCAATTCCACAAAACGGAAGTTGGCGAACAACAATAAAGGTGCTCGATGGAAATACAGATACATGAAAACGAAAATAATCTATTGCCGCCGGCCGATCTGTCTGGAGAAATAGAAAAATTGAAGGACGATTTAAGTGCAGAGCGTGATCGATATTTGCGCATAATGGCAGACTTCAAGAATTATCGCCGCCGCATCGAACATGAGGGTAGCAAGATTGCCGAGGAAAATAAACGTGGAATGATACTTCCACTGTTAGACATTATCGACGATATGGAGAAAGCGTTGCAGTCCGCAAATGACGCGAAGCAGCCTTTTATAAAAGGAATGCAAATTATCCATCAAAAATTTCTTGCGTTGTTGGAGACGTATGGAGTTCTCCCTTTTGAAAGTGTTGGTATGCCATTCGACCATAATTTACATGAAGCTGTGGCGATGGCGAAGCATAAGGGTAGCGAACCGGGAATAATTGTTGATGAATTGCGTCGCGGCTATCTCTGGAACAACGAACTATTTCGCCCTGCGCAAGTGCGAGTTGCCGGATAATGTACGAAATACTTTAAGTATAATTATCGCCCTTAGTGCTATGCTTCTCTCAAAAATGAGAAAATGAGAAGGGCAGAAATAGTCAAGATTGTGAGTTGTTTTTCAATGTATGAATAAGCTCAATTTGTTGTTTCGTAGTTACGCGACAACAGAGAAATTTAAATCAAAAGAATGATTTTTCCTATCCCTTAATCCTATATCGGGCTCACAAAAAGAATTAGCTACTTTTTCATCCTTTTGGGTTATTGGATTTTCAGGTTATCATCGGTACACTATTTCGAATTCATATTCGGTTCAACTTTATAAAAGGAGCAACAATGAAAACACGGATAGTTTTTGGATTTATTGTCATGATGTTTGTTCTGGCTCTCCCGACAAATGCGGGTGGAAAAGAACAGTTTCAAAAATACTTCAGCGATGCGGCAAGCAAAGTAAAAGCAACAGACAACCCATCCGAAAAACGTGCAATCCTGAACGAATCATTTCAAACTATGTCCAAAGCTTTAGATATGGTTCAAAGATCGCCGTTGATTTCGAAAGAAGATATCTTTGCCATTGATCGCTTCAAAGCTACACTCCAAGAGAAGCAAGATGAGCTTGCAGGCAGCAATGGTTTCGTGCGCGTGCCGGATGGGCAACTCAATGCCTTCTCTAACTACGTCGTACAGGATATGGAGCAGGCTGCCCAGATGGTAACCATCAGTCTTGT
>Ga0182027_10005945_pt1 | contig 18404 bp, 13 predicted proteins | sample 712E1DmetaG_FD_121300 | JGI IMG/M metagenome (GOLD analysis project Ga0182027, IMG submission 121300) | Permafrost microbial communities from Stordalen Mire, Sweden - 712E1D metaG (Illumina Assembly) | ecosystem: Environmental > Terrestrial > Soil > Wetlands > Permafrost | place: Sweden... | reverse complement strand
ATTACCTTTAAGTGAATTAGTGACAAGTTCGCTTGTCTCTTGCGGGAATATATTCGCAAGAACAGATATGACACCCGATCCTCCTGAGGCAATGATCGGGATAGTCATCATATCATCACCTGATATTACACTGAAATTATCAGGTTTAGCTTTTATTATCCTCATAATCTGTGCTATATCGCCGGATGCTTCTTTAATTGCAACAATGTTTTCACATTCATTTGCAAGTTCGAGACACGTTTCCGATGAGATGTTACTGCAAGTTCTGCCCGGCACATTATACATGATAACAGGAATAGGACAGCAGGTTGCAATAGCCTTAAAATGTTGAAACAGTCCTCTCTGGTTCGGTTTATTATAGTAAGGTGCCACAGATAAAATTCCATCAACTCCGGAAAGATTCGAATGCCTTACACAGTTTATTACCTCCTGAGTACTGTTCCCGCCAATACCTATAACAAGTGGAACACGATTATCAGTTACCTCTACCACATAAGAGATAATTGCCTTCTTTTCGTCCTTAGTGAGCGTGGCCGATTCTCCGGTTGTCCCCATGACAACTATATAGTTCACGCCTCCGTTGATTACATGATTTACCACACGTCCCAAAGCAGCGAAATCAATACTCGAATCATTTTTAAAAGGCGTTACTATAGCAACCCCGGTCCCTCTGAATTTTTTCATGTCCTTAATTATTGATCAACTTAATTAACAGTTCCCGAATTAATCATTTCAAGGTAATGCACCACCTGATTCAGGTAATCTTCAACATTAACAGGACTTTTAAAATCCATCATAAGGTCGAAGGGAGTGTTTCTGGCTTCAGAATCAAATAAACCAACCTTAAATCCGGCATTTGATAATGATGAAATATATTGAAGAGGTAACAGTTTTTTGAAATTTATATCAATAAGTACATCAAAACGGTTGTTGACGAAAGTAGTAGAATCCGCTGAGACAGGATGGTAGAAAATGTTTAATTCTTCTTTTTTTATGATTGAAAGATATCTGACAGCTGTAAGTTGATTGGGTAGATTCTTTCCCGGAAAATAGCCCAATATTTTAACATCAGTCTTACTCTCGTGCATCTTTTGACAAAATCTGGTTAAGCATGCAAAATCATCAATCTTTGAAGCATCCCAAACAATCCCAATATTTTTTACCTGGTTTATATTGGAATAATGTGTTTTTCTCTTTGTTCCGGCTATCTTATTTTTGAGGATAGCATCTCCGATTTTCATCCTGATTTTTTCAAGTAATTCCATATTACAAACCTAACAGTTTTTTATTAAAACAAGAATTGGAAAGATGTTATTATTTACCAATTATTTTGAGGAAGTCTGACTCGCTAATCATTGGAACCCTAAGCTCATCAGCTTTTCCTTTTTTCGATTGGCCCATGTTCTCCCCGGCAAGGATAAATGAGGTATTCCCCGAAACTGAGGTTGAATTTTTACCTCCGTTTCTTTCAATCATTTCTTTATATTCATCACGACTATGTTCGTGGAAGACTCCGGATATAACTATAATTTTACCCTGAAGTGAATTGCCTCTCCGTACGGTTTCATTCTCATCACTGAACCTTATGCCGGCCGATTTGAGCCTTTTAATCATTTCAAGATTATCTCCGTCAGAAAAGTATGCAACAATACTTGCAGCTATTTTAGGTCCGATTTCATAAACACTTGTTAATTGCTCAACATCGGCATTGATCAGGTCATCAATCGTCCTGAATCTCGTGGCAATGGTTTTTGCAACTGTCTCTCCAACGTGCCTGATACCGAGGGCAAAAAGTACCCTGTTATAAGGAGTATCAATCGATTTCCTAATGCTTTTAAGAATATTGGCAGCAGACTTTTTTCCCAAACGCTCAAGAGGAACAAGCTGTTCCATCCTTAAATCGTAAAGATCCGAAAGGTTTCTTATCAGGTTCTTGTTGAACAGCAGATCGATCGTCTCTTCTCCCAGTCCGTCGATGTCCATTGCCTTCCTGCTGATAAAATGCTCAATTCTACCTTTAATCTGCGGAGGACAATGAAGATAGTTTGGACAAAAATGATTTGCTTCACCTTCATTTTTAATAAGTGCAGTTCCGCATTCCGGGCAGTTGGAAATAAAGACAATCTTCTTATTGTTTTCATTTCTGCAGGAGTGATCAACACCGACTATTTTTGGAATTATTTCGCCCCCCTTTTCAACATAAACCATATCATTAAGATGAAGATCAAGCAGGGCAATCTGGTCCGCATTATGAAGAGTCGCATGTTTGACAGTAGATCCGGAAAGAAGAACAGGCTCCAGATTTGCTACAGGAGTCACTGCACCCGTTCTGCCGACCTGGAATGTAACAGATAACAACCTAGTCGTTGCTTCTTCCGCTTTATATTTATAGGCGATTGCCCAGCGGGGAGACTTGGCGGTGAACCCAAGTTCCCGCTGCTGACTCAGTGAGTTGACTTTAATAACCACACCATCTGTATCGTAGGGGAGGTTTTTGCGCTCTGATTCCCAATATGAAATAAATTGAATTACCTCATCAATATTTTTGCATAACTTTATACTTTCTGCAACTCTGAAACCCCATCCTGCAGCCACTTTAAGATTATCATAATGGTTGTCGTAAGGGAGCTCTTCAGCAAGAAGGAAATAGATCATACAATCAAGAGATCTTGACGCCACGATTCTGGGATCAAGAAGCTTTAACGTACCTGCTGCTGCGTTTCTTGGGTTAGCAAATGGAGTTACCTCAGCTTTTATTCTTTCTTCATTTAACCTGTTAAATACTGCCCTTGGCATAAGTATTTCGCCCCTTATCACAAATTCAGCAGGCATCCCCTTTGCATTAATTTTCAAAGGGATGCTTCTGATCGTTTTCACATTTAATGTAACATCATCACCTTTGTTCCCGTCACCTCGTGTAATTGCCCTGAAAAGTGAACCGTTTTTATAAGTAATGCTGATTGATGCCCCGTCAAACTTCGATTCACATACATATTCAATTGATTGTGAGATTGTTTTACGTATCCTGTTGTCAAATTCCCTAAGCTCTTCTTCGCTGTATGTGTTTCCGAGTGACAGCATTGGGTAGGTATGTTCATACTGTTCAAACTCTTTGGTTATGTCGCTGCCAACCCGTCGTGTAGGAGAGATTTCGCTTATAAATTCAGGGAATTTTTTCTCAAGAGTATCGAGTTCATTCAATAGTATATCATATTCAAAATCCGATATTAAAGGCTGATTTAGAACATAATATCTGTTGTTATGTTCCTCAATTTCCCTGCGAAGAGTATCTATCCTTGCCTTAGCTTCAGATTGTTTCATTTATTCTTTTAAAATTTGCGGAAATCAGAATTTCAGAAAAGCTGAAATTTCAGTTCCAGACCCCATCAATTTTAGTTCCGCATTTATTACACTTCCCACCGGTAATGGTGTTGAACGAGATCCGGTAACCCTGTCTGACAACAAGAGTGGAGTTGCATGATGGGCATTTTGTATCCGAGATTTCATTTCCGGGGGCATTTCCGGTATATACATATTTTAATCCTTCTTCTGTTGCAATACGATAAGCGCTGTTAAGCACTTCAACAGGTGTAGGAGGCAATTGTTCAAGTTTATGAATAGGGTAGAACCTGCTGAAATGTAATGGCGTGTTTTTAAACCCGTTATCACTTAGCCACTTGCATATATTCCTGATATCATCCTGATTATCAGTCCAATCAGGAACAATGAGATTGGTTATTTCAAGCCAAACACCCACATCCTTAATAGCTTTAAGAGAATCAAGTACTGGCTGCAATTTTCCTCCTGTCAATTTCAGATAAGTACTTTCACTGAAAGCCTTAAGGTCAATATTGGCTGCATCAATAACACTGCAAAGCTTTTTCAGAGGTTCAGTGTTTATATAGCCATTTGATTTGAAGATGTTTTTAACACCGGCATTCCTGGCAAGAGTTGCTGTTTCGAAAACATATTCATAAAAAGTGACCGGTTCAGAGTATGTATATGCTATTGATTTGCAGCTGTTTTTAATACATTCTTCAACTACATTTTCAGGCATCAGATCATAATTCCTTGTTTTATCGGGACTGGTCTGTGATATCGTCCAGTTCTGACAATTAAGACAGACAAGATTACATCCGGCTGTTGCTATAGAATATGCTTTTGATCCCGGTAGAAAATGATAAAGCGGCTTTTTTTCAACCGGGTCGACATTGACAGTGCATGGATTACCAAATGCCATTGTATATAACTTTGAGTTATAAACCTTTCGGTTATTGCATTTGCTCAATTCACCCTCCTTGAGAACACATTCATTAGGGCATATCCTGCACATGATTCCTCTGGCAGTTTCTTCCTGGAACATTGCAATTTTCTTGAAGATGACTTGTTCTTCAGATGACATTGCTGAAAAAACTGACCGGCATGGAAAACACATCAAACCAGCTGATAAAGCCAGTGATTTTTTCAGGAAATCACGTTTGCTGAGATCATATTTTTTCTTGTGCATTTTGCTATTGAGGATTACTCCAATAACCAATAAAACTACTATTTGTTCCTAATTGTACCAAAAAGAATTCCTCCAAAAACCAGTGCAGCTAATAAAAAAACAGAAACCTTAATCCCTAATACAGGCACTGCAAACCCGGAAATAATGATAAAACCGAAAGCAGAACCTGCTAGATCTGCACTGTAAATTGCTGGTGATGTCGCTATTCCTTCTGTTTTGCCGGTAAGTTCACGAAAGATATGTCCTGTAAATAATGCAGGTAAAAATCCAGAAATCATAATTACCACAACTGACAGCAAGCCACTTTTTAGTTCTATCATATAATTATAGATCAGACCAAAAATGATATAAAATAATATCAGGTAGATAACTTTGTTTCTTAATGAAATAGTATTCAGGAAACTGATATTAATTCCAGAGCCAACAGCAAGGCCGGTCATTAACCCTGCAATTATCAGTCCGGTAAGCTGATACATATTTCCGACCATAACCTGAAGACTTAGAAGAATGATAATCTCAAACCCTGCGAGCGCCGAAGCGCTGAAATACATTACCAGATTTCTTCTTTTTATTGTTGCCACCGGCAGAGCGAAGACAATAAACATTAAGACTATTGCAGGTACCTTCTCACTGAGGTTTTTACTGAACTGATAAGATTGGAAATGTAAACATGCCACGGGGAAAGAAAATCTGTTCTGTTTTATCCCATGGTCAATCAGTGCATTAATTTCATCCGACTTTCTGATTATAAGATCATCCTCCAGGAAGTCAGCACTTACATAAATATTTTTAATACCTCTTTTCTCGACAAGCTGACAAAAGGATAATGATATTGCTTTGTCGGAAGCAATGAAGTAAAGTTTATTGCCAGCAACGGGTTTTACATTTTTGAAATTGGCTGCCAGACTATTATAAATTGATGAATATAGATTTAATGATTCCTTATTGAAGTAATCGTCTCCAGGTCCCGGGGAACACATAAAAATGCCATCAGGTTTAAGTCTTTTCTTCACATCGCTAAAGAATTCGGAGGTATAATACCTGTTCAGGAGTAATGTTGACGGAGGCGGAATTAGCAGAATAATGACATCAACTGATTCAGTTGAGTTTCTGATATATCTGTAAGCATCTCTGTTCACAACTATCACTTTTCCGGGAAACTTATCACCAACAGATGTTTCATATTTAACCAGAGCTGGGTCTCTTTCAATATAAATGATACTACTTACAGGGTATTTTAATATTTCCGGAATATGGGATTGAGGTGATCCGGATATAATAATTACTTTTTCGGGCGATTCACTCTGAAGCATCGCATAGTGAATGTCCTCTTCTCTTTCAGTTGCATCATCTTTATATGCCAGCAGTCTTTGATTGTAGTAAAGACTTTCCTCTCCTTTATATTTACCTTTTGTTATGTTGCCATAGGGCGTATCTTTCGTCCCTGTGACTTTAATGCCCGGGAGTAAAATCTGTCTGAAGAGTAAATCGGGATTTAAAAATATGATAAGGATTCCCACTATAATTATAAAAAAATTAGCAGAGATCTTTGTTTTCGGACGATGGATATAGTAGGTCGTCAATACATAACCGACTGACAATAATATTATCAGCATAAGTAATTTGTAGGTACTAATTAACCCGGCTGATAAAAGAGCAATAATAATACCTGCGACAATTCCTCCTGTGGTTTCAATAGAAAACGATTTTCCGGGAATTAACTTATTTTCCGAACCGGCGATCGTAATCAATTTGATGAAAGTGAATCCCGATACCAGGCAAAAAGGGATCAGAACGAGTAATGTGTAGATTATTGCTGCCAGGAACGAAGGAGTCTCACCCGGACTTAAAAATACCCGCGACAGGAAAAGCATCAATGACAGGGAAATTATCGGGCTGATTGAAAAAACCAGATTTATCTTTCGTATGTCATTGAGTGTTGATTTACCGGCTAAAGAGGATCCGATAGCCGATCCGATCAGCCATGATCCTAGAAACGAACCTGTTATAAGCTCATATCCGCCGGTAACATTCATTATCTCCCGCATCAGTAAGAATTGGATTGAAGAGCTGACAAACCCAATAATAAAGAGATTGGTTTTAATTTCGGCGGAGGTAAGTTTTTGGAATTCTGGTTTTTCAGGATTCCCGGCTATTTTGGCAAAAAACTTTCCGTAGTAGTTCAGATGCCATATAAAATGGAAGAGTCCCGTGATTGCCATTCCAATTCCAAATTCGACATGCCATCTGAGCACTGTCTTTATAAAAGGAATGTTCCATTTATAGCTAATCTGGAGGGCAAGGAACACACCTGCTATGGCTGTTATGAGAAAGGCAGCAGCAAGCACTGAGTTCCAGAATTTTCTATGAAGTTGAAGGGAATAGTAACCGATCCGGTAGAAAGAGTAACTGATTAGATATAAGAGTATTGCAGTGAAACCAGTGCTGATAACATGATACATATTCGAGTGCCTAGAGTGCCTAAAGTGCCTAAAGTGCCTAAAGTTATCAAAGAATTAATATATTGTTTAGAATTTTCATTCTTTAGTATCGTAAACTGCGGACTCTTATCTTTATATTGTATGCCTTTAAGTCTCTCAGTCTCTCAGTCACTCAGTCTCTCAGTCATTTAGTCTCTTCAAGCACGACACCTTCGTAGATAAATATCTCTGCATCTTTCCAACCGTCCCATCCTAAACCGGCTTTATCCCTGGAAGTAAATCCAAGGAACTCCTCAACTGTCCATCCGTTTTCTGTTGCAACCTGTGGAAGCATAGTCCCGGCTCTGTTATCCTTTTTGATATAAATCCCATGCTTACCTAAAACTATCTCATTAATATTATTGATCTTTTTTAATGGTCCGAGTACAGTTATCTCAATGTTTGTATTTTTATATTCATTTTTTGTAAGCGGGGAGAAACGTGGATCTTCAAATGCAGAGGAAATAGCTGATTCCTGTACGACTTTATATAAAGGCTCCGAGGAAATGAACCTCCCGATACAGCCTCTCAAAACTCCGTCGATCTTTAAAGTAACAAACGCGCCAAATGGCTTTTTAAGATTCTCCGGGATTGATTTTTCATCGATAACAAATTTGTTGTCATTATTAAGTTTTGACTGGATACTGTTTTTAGCAATTTCAAAAAGTTGTTTTTTTTCTTTTTCCGTGAAAGTGAAACTGTTTTCAGACCCTTTAGCTTGTACTTCATTTTGATTTTTATCAATCATAATGATTGCATTATATCCAACTACTTCATCTTTTCCGGCATTCGGTGAATCGCCTGAATTAGAGTAATCAATAAGCTTGATTTCAAGATTTTTATTTCCTTCAGCCAGATAGAGGAGTGTAAGACCTGATGTCCAGCCACACATGCTTGTAACGAGCCCCGGGATTTTTTTTGAAGTGTTTTTACTGAGCGTATTGAGAAATGTCTTTGGACTGCCTGATATTATGCTATTTGCTGTTAAATTGTCGGTTTCAACAGCGTCTTTATAAGCAGGATAATGAGAGAAGTCGCTGCTGATAACAAAAAGATTTTCCGGAATGAACCATGGTCTGAGAGCCTCAGCAATCTTCTTCACAGTATTTTCATCATCAGTACCAATAATAACAGGGACAATCGTCGGAATATCCTTAAAATAATATTGTATAAAAGGTAATTGATTCTCAATGCTGTGTTCCTGGATATGTGCATTTATCGGAAAGCTGAACACTTTATTGTTTTGAATTAGCTTGTTGGCAATTTCTTTGTTTACTCGAACTTTCCCTAATGGGGTAATATAATCACCACAATTATACACTGAAGCGCCGTCGAAATACATTACATGACTTGACCCGATAATAAAGATATTTTTATATACTGCATTCTTCGGTATTGCTGAAAATGCTGATGCAGCAGTTTCGCCTGAAAACTGATAGCCTGCATGCGGACTGATTATTGCCCTTACATTCCAATTGTCGGGTGATTTTTTGCAGTTTTCGAAAAGCAGGGATAGATTTTTTGTAAGTATCTCTTTATCAGCCGGATAAAACTTTCCTGCTGCAACCGGCTGCCTGTCAGTTGTAATGTTCTGGGAAAATGTTTCCATTATAGTAAATATTGAAAGCAAAACAATGAATACTGTCTGCATGACTATTACAATTAATTGGCGAAATAAAGTTATGCCAAAAAATTGAAGAAATAATATTTTATTGACAAAAGTTAGGTATTGAAATTAAATAAGAACCATCGACTCTTTAATAATCTCTCCGCTGTCATCAGTCCCGTAAATTTTGATACCGAGGCTTACAGTGGGTACTCCGATCATATGGATAATAGGATGAAGTTCATCCTTTAGATCTTCAGTTTCCATTTTATCATAATCTTCAATATTGAAGTAGAGGTGTATCATCAGTGTATACTCACTATTCTTTATTGAACCAAGCGTCTGTACAATTTTTGCCAGCCAGATTGCTGATGCAGTATTAAAGTATTCAAGATTAAGACGCAGGTTTGTGGTGGGTCTTGGATTTTTGATATATTCAGTAACCCACTTCAGAACAGCTTCATAAATAATTGCAGCATTCTCAGGGATTGACTTTCCGGACATGATAAGCTCTCCTGAAGGATAATTTAAATCAACCTGGGGTGTCTTAGCAGTCGGTTCGATAAATAAATTTTTCAACTCCACCTTTTAATCTATTATTTATGATAAAGTTATAAAAAAAGCATAGTCAAAAGTATAATAACTTTTCAATTATAGTATTTTTCTTTATCAAAAAGAACAGGTCAGTTGTCAAAATTTTCAATAGGTTGGTATAAACATCAGATTGTCGTGTGTATTCTCAGGAGCCCTTTTTGGTCATGTTTTCTTGTAAATCAATATATTAAAATGTTATCTTTGCAACCTGAAATTTGCTAAAGAAAAAATGGAGATTGTTCTTAAAGAAAAGATAATAGAAGCTGTTAAAATTATTTACAATAGCGAAGTTAAGGATGACCTGATCCAGATTCAGGAAACAAGAAAAGATTTTAAAGGGGACTTTACACTGGTTGTTTTTCCTCTCCTGCGTTTCTCAAAAAATACACCAGAAAAGACCGGCGAAATGGTCGGGCAATATCTTGTTGATAACTTCCCGGCAGTTTCCGGGTTTAATGTTATTAAAGGATTTCTGAACCTTGAAATCTCCGACACCTGGTGGATTGAGTATTTCAGAAAATTAACAGCTGAAAAAAACCATTTGGAGAATTGTCAGGTTTCAAATCCTGAAACAATCCTCGTTGAATACTCTTCGCCTAATACAAATAAACCTTTACACCTGGGACATATACGGAACAACCTTCTTGGGTTTTCTCTCTATCGTATTTTATCCGGTTGCGGGCATAGAGTAATAAAAACAAATATTGTCAATGACCGTGGAATCCATATCTGCAAATCGATGCTGGCCTGGCAAAAATTTGGGAAGGGGGAAACTCCCAGGTCATCCAAAATGAAAGGAGATCACCTTGTCGGAAAATATTATGTTTTGTTCGAACAAAAGTATAAGAAGCAGGTTGAAAAACTTATTAAGAAGGGAATGGACGAAGCAGAGGCAAAGAATTCAGCACCTCTAATGCAAGAGATCAGGAATATGCTTCTGAAATGGGAGACTGGTGATAAAAAAGTATTAAAACTATGGAAAAGAATGAATTCCTGGGTTTATAAAGGATTCAAAACTACTTATATTGATCTAGGAGTTGATTTTGATAGAATCTATTATGAATCAAAAACTTATTTATCAGGTAAAAAACGGGTTTTAAAATCCTTAGAAAAGGGTATTTTGTATAAAAAAGAAGATGGTTCGATTTGGGCTGATCTTAATTATGAGGGGTTAGATCAAAAACTATTACTCAGAGGTGATAGTACTGCAGTCTACATGACTCAGGACATAGGAACTGCGATTTTAAGGTATAATTATTATAAATTTAACCGATGTATTTATGTTGTTGGAAATGAACAAAATTATCATTTCCAGGTACTTAAGGCTCTTCTCAAAAGAATGGGATATAACTGGGCAGATGGTCTGATACATTTTGCTTACGGTATGGTTGAACTTCCTGAAGGCAGGATGAAATCGCGCGAAGGAACAATTGTTGATGCAGATGACCTCATAAAGGAGATGCAGCTCACGGCCATGGAAGTCTCATTGGAACTTGGTAAACTATTTGATTTTTCAGATAAAGAGAAGGAAGATATATTCCGGAAAATCGGGATGGGGGCTCTGAAATATTATATTCTTAAAGTTGATCCGCGTAAAAACATGACATTTAATCCTGCTGAATCAATAGATTTCAATGGGAATACCGGACCATTTATTCAATATACATATACAAGGATAAAATCAGTATTCCGGAAAGCAGAACAGATGGGAATTAATACTGAACTAATACTATTTTCCGGAGCAAAGACAGGTCAGAAAGAAATTGAGCTTATAAAATTGTTGCGTAAATTCCCTGAAACGGTTTCAGCAGCAGCAACAGGCTATAGCCCTGCTTTAATCGCAAATTATTGCTATGATCTTTCAAGGGAATATAACCAGTTTTATCACGATTTTTCTATTCTGGGTGAAGCTGATGAAGAAATAAAAAATTTCAGACTGGTTTTATCACGGGTCACCAGTGAAATTATTTATACTGGCATGTGGCTTTTAGGTATAGAGATGCCGGAAAGAATGTAAAATATTATTAAAATTATTTATTCGAAAAATTTATGTTTGAAAATTTAAGTGAACGGCTGGAGAAATCCTTTAAACTTTTAAAAGGACAGGGCAGAATATCTGAAATAAATATTGCTGAGACACTTAAGGAAGTTCGCAGGGCTTTGCTCGATGCAGATGTCAATTTTAAAATTGCTAAACAATTCACCGACACCGTCAAGCAGAAAGCAATAGGGCAGGAGGTTCTCAATTCGGTTAACCCGTCACAGATGATGGTTAAAATCATTCATGATGAACTGGTTGACCTTATGGGTGGCGATAAAACAGATCTTAATATTAAAATCAACCCGTCAGTTATACTGATCGCGGGGCTTCAGGGCTCCGGGAAAACAACTTTCAGTGGAAAACTTGCTAAATGGGTAAAAACCAAAAGAGGGAAAAACCCGTTGCTAGTGGCATGTGACGTATACAGGCCTGCTGCAATAGAACAATTAAAAATAATTGGTACACAGATAGAAGTGCCGGTTTATACTGAAGATGGAAATCTGAATCCGATTGTTATTGCCCGTAATGCTGTGAAAGAGGCAAAAAAGACCGGGTACGATCTGGTAATTATTGATACAGCCGGCCGTCTTGCCATTGATGAGGAGATGATGAAAGAGATATCCTCTGTAAAGGATGCTGTAAATCCACATGAAATACTTTTCGTTGTTGATTCCATGACCGGTCAGGATGCAGTAAATACTGCCAGGGAATTCAATGAAAGGCTTGATTTTGATGGTGTCGTATTAACAAAACTCGATGGAGATACAAGAGGAGGAGCAGCACTCTCGATTAAATCGGTAGTTAACAAGCCCATTAAGTTCGTAAGTTCCGGTGAGAAGATGGAGGCTATTGATATATTCTATCCTGAAAGGATGGCCGACAGAATCCTGGGAATGGGAGATATAGTTTCTCTTGTTGAAAAAGCTCAGGAACAATATGACTCGGAAGAGGCAAAAAAACTCCAGAAAAGAATCTCAAAGGACCAGTTCGATTTTAACGATTTCATCACGCAAATACAGCAGATAAAGAAAATGGGGAATGTTAAGGACCTGATGGCAATGATCCCGGGTGTAGGTAAAGCTGTAAAAGATCTGGATATAGATGATAATGCATTCAAAGGTATTGAAGCAATTATCAGAAGTATGACACCTGAAGAGAGAACTAATCCGGTCGTTCTGAATGGCAGCAGGCGGAAAAGAATTGCAACGGGAAGCGGAACCAGTGTGCAGGAGGTTAATAAGCTTCTCAAGCAGTTCGATGAAACCAAACGGATGATGAAAATGATGACAAAAGGGGGAAATGCAGCAAGGCTCATGGGTAAAAAATAACATGTGACATGTATAAGATAATTGATGGTAAGAAGGTAGCCTCTGAAATCAAAAAGGAAATTGCCGAAGAAGTAAGAAAACTAAAAACAGCAGGGAAAAAGATTCCACATCTCGCTGCAATACTAGTAGGTAATGACGGCTCAAGCGAAACCTACGTTGCAAACAAAGTAAAGGATTGTGAGGAGGTAGGGTTCAAATCAACTCTGATCAGATTCGGGAGCGGGATTACCGAAACTGTTTTGCTCGAAAAAATTGCTGATCTTAATAATGATCCCGATGTAGATGGTTTCATCGTTCAGTTGCCATTACCTGCACATATATCAGAGAATAAGGTAATTGAAGCTATTGATCCCAGAAAAGACGCAGACGGTTTTCACCCGGTTAATATCGGGAAGATGGTTATCGGCCTTTCGGGATATCTGCCGGCGACTCCTTATGGAATAGTTGAGCTTATAAGAAGATATTGTATTGAAACTTCCGGCAAAAACTGTGTTGTAATTGGCCGTAGTAATATAGTCGGCAGGCCTGTAAGTATTCTGCTTTCCCAGAAAGGAATGGATGCTACTGTTACTGTTGTTCATAGCCGTACAAAAAACATTAAGGATATTATAAGGAAAGCTGATATAATTATTGCTGCAATCGGATCTCCTGCCTTTGTCAAAGAAGATATGGTCAAAGAAGGTGCGGTAGTGATAGATGTAGGGACAACACGCATAATCAGTCATGAGACAAGGTCGGGATTTAAACTTGTCGGAGATGTTGATTTTGAAAGAGTAGCCCATAAATGTTCTTACATTACTCCTGTTCCCGGAGGTGTCGGGCCGATGACAAGAGTATCATTGTTGCGCAACACTCTTATAGCTGCTAAGAAAGATTGAAGTTTTTATCCACAGATTATTTCATTATTTCGAAGGAAAATCCACCCCGGTGAAATAGATGTCGAATCCTCCTTTACCCCCTGGTCGGTTGGAAGAAAACATCAGAAATTTATTTGTAAAATCAGGGTCGTAGCCAATTACAGGTCTGAATTCATCAGAGGCAGTATTAATACGGGGACCAAAATTGACAGGAGAGCTCCATTTTCCTCCTTTTAAAATCGAATAATACAGGTCATAACCACCTAAACCTCCGGATCTGTTAGATGTGAATACCATTATATTTTTGTATATGAAGGGACATCTGTCGTCATCTGGACTATTAATACTATCTACCTTTACCGGTAAAGTATAATCAAGATTAAACCATGATGTCAGATCTTGAGTTGCCGGTTTATCCAGAGAATAAATATCAAACTTTCCATCTTTGTTCGATGAATAATAAGCTGTATCCTGATCAAAATTAAAACAGATATATGAATCATCAGAACCTGTATTTAAATGTTTTATTGGATAAGGTCCGGATATATCAGGAAGAGCAGAGCCGGATACCGGCTGGTTTTTAAGATAATACAGATCCAGATTTCCCGAGGCGTTTACAGAAGAGAGCAAAAGATACTCAAAACCGTCTACTGTACTGAATAGTCTGTATGGTCCGAAATCATTTCCGGGTGTTACTGCTTTCCCGATTAGTTTGTCAAGGAATGCATCAGTAGTCATCTTGGATCCAAACCCAAAAACTCCGGTAGTCTGATCAAATAAATATGAAATACTCGCCTGTTCAAGATCAAATTGTCCTCCGGAACTTTTTCTGTTGCTTGAAAATATTATAGGCAGAGTTTGGCCTATCTGGTATAATGCAATATTATAATCATCATTGGCGGAGTTGATATCAGCTATATTAATAACCGTATCGGGGAAAGTCCCCTGAGGATATTTTATGGGATTTTCAGTTTTTTTGCAGTCAGTGAAATAAATTGAAATAAGTAGTACACTAAATACTACTGTTACAAAATTGATATATCCTGATTTTTTCATGCAGATGTATTTTAAGGAATGTATCAACACAAAGATATTAATATAAAATGAAAAACCGGGAGGTCGCCCGGTTCTTCGAAGGTAGAATTTAGGTTAATTCTAGGGTAAATAGGGTATGATTTTCTAAAATATATCTGTTTTACAAGTAATAGATGACTATTTTGGACTACAGGTTGCGTCAGATTAATAAAAAAAATGTCAATAAGTGCATTTTAATTATACGTACCTGTTTATCAAATGGTTAAAAAAATGTTAAAATGTTAATAATTGAGTATCCGGGGAAACATCCTTATTAAAAATAGTATTAATTTTGTAAGCATATTTTTGTGAGACATGGAAGATGATAAGTATGGGTTTTCCTATGAGGAAGAGGTGAAGCATGCGGTGCAGAAGTTTGAGAAAATGAAGAAAAATAATGAGAGTTATTTTTTTGATGTTATTGAATTTGAGACAATTATAGATTATTATATTGAGAGTAATAACTCAATAAAAGCATTTGAAGCAGCTACCTTAGCGAGTGAGCAGCATCCAAATTCAGTATCAATACAGTTAAGAAAGGCCAGAGTCCTGCTCGATAAAGGAAGAGCCGTTGAGGCTCTGAGGCTACTTAAGAAACTGGAAAGCATTGAGCCTGGAAATCATGAAATATACATAGCAAAGGGAACAGCGTATGGTATGCTTGGTGACATTCAGGGGGCAAAAAAAATGTTTGATTATTCACTGACCCTGGATACTGAAGATGTTGAAAACATCCTTTTTGCAATAACCTCTGTCTTACAAAACCTTAATTATTATGAGCATCTGATCCCTTACATGGAGAAGCTCATTGACATGGAACCTGAATTCAAAGCTCATCTTTATGATATGGCTTATGCATATGAGAAGGTTGAGGATTATGAGAACAGTATCCAATACTATCTGAAATATCTTGATGAGGAACCATTTTCTGACAGCGCCTGGTACAATCTTGGAATAATTTATAATAAGCTTGAATCGTATGATAAAGCGATGGAAGCTTATGATTATGCACTGGCTATAAATTCTCAGAATACTTTTGCCATTTTCAATAAAGGAAATATTCTAAGCAACCTTGAAAGGTATTCCGACGCAATTCCGGTATATCATGAATACCTTGAAAATGAACCTGAAAGTTTTGAAGCTATGACTTACCTGGCAGAATGTTACGAAAAGGTAGGAGAGGTCATCATGGCGCGCAAATATTATCAGGAAGCGATAGAACTTGCACCCGAGTTTGCCGATCCATGGTTTGGACTCGGTGTAATTGCACTTAATACCGGAAATACTGACGACAGTCTGATCTTTTTCAGGAAAGCTGTTCATCTCGATGATGAAAATCCTGAAATCTGGTACTTACTGGGCAAAGCACATTATTCCAAAGGGGAGAAAAAAGCAGCATTAAGATGTTTCAGGGAAGCACTTAAACTCGATTCCTATTATGATGAAGTATGGGCAGACCTGGGTACTATTATTCTGAAAGATGGTCTTGCCGTAAAAGCCCTTCCATACCTCGAACATGCTTACAAAGTGACTGGAGATGTACCCGGTATCAACTATTTGCTGGCATCATTTTATCTACATTCAGGAAGTGCTGAAAAAGCCTGTCTCCACCTTTCACTAGCTTTAAATCTGGATAAAGAACTCTTTTCAGAGTTTGAGGAAATCTTTCCACCGGAACTCTTTTCAAGGAAGATTAAAAAGCTTCTCGAGAGTAACAATCTTATTTGACCTTTTATATAACTTACATATGATGAAGCTGCTTCCGTTTATGCCAGAAAGGCCGCTAAAGCCAAGAGATTCAGGTATTACAATGGTAATGGATAAAGGACTTAGTATAAGGGAAGCAGAAGACTTTATGTCCATTGGAAGTGAGTACACCGATTATGTGAAACTTGGTTTCGGCACATCATTGATTACACCCGGATTTGAAAAGAAAATAGCACTTTACAAGAAAGCAGACACTATACCATATTTTGGAGGTACTCTTTTTGAGGCTTTCATTGTGAGAAATATGTTCAAAGAGTTCGTTGAATTTCTTGATAAAAACGAAATTGAACTGGTTGAGGTATCTGACGGGTCTTACGACATTGAACATAAAAGAAAGCTCGAGTACATAAACAAACTTGCGGAAAGAGGAACAGTAATATCAGAAGTTGGTTCCAAGAAAAAGGATGTTATTTACACTCCTGAAGAATGGGTTGCTATGATGAAAGCAGAACTGAATGCCGGATCTGTTAAGGTTATTGCTGAAGCGCGTGAATCAGGCACAACCGGAATCTATAATGAGGATGGCTCTATAAATAATAAGATAATCTGTGGAATTGCTGAACATGTTAAACTGGAAAATGTCATATGGGAAGCTCCTCTAAAATCGCAACAGGCATGGTTTATTAAACATTTTGGAGCAAATGTCAACCTGGGAAATATTGCACCTAACGAGATAATTCCACTGGAATCACTTCGGCTCGGCCTTCGCGGAGATACCTTTTTTCAGTTTCTTCCGGAGGAATTGAAACAGTAGTTAAAAGATATTGAAGTTCATTTGGCTAATTATATACCCCCTGGCAGATGAGAAAATTTGGTCTCATTGGATATCCTCTCGGTCATTCTTTCTCAAAAAAATACTTTACTGAAAAATTCTTTACTGAACATATCAGTGATTGCTCTTACGAGAACTACCCGTTAAAAAACCTTAATGAATTCCGAGAATTAGTTGCTTCGAATAATGAACTGTGCGGACTGAATATCACCATACCATACAAGTCAGAAATAATCGGGTTTTTGGACGTTATTGAACCTGAGGCTGAAGAGATAGGCGCAGTTAATGTCATGAAGATTCGGAGACCGGACGGGCAGTTAAAATTGTACGGTTATAACAGTGATGTAACGGGCATAAGAGATACACTTCTTCCATTTATCAGAGATAACGTCAGGAATGCAATGGTTCTTGGAACAGGAGGAAGTTCCAGAGCTGTTTGCCATGTGCTAAAGAAATTTGGATTAAAAGTCGATCTGGTTTCAAGAGAAAGAAAACCGGGTGTTTTAATTTATTCTGATATCGATTCAGAAATTATTGACAGCACTCAACTGATAATAAATACTACTCCTCTGGGAATGTTTCCTAATACTGAGAGTAAACCGGATATAAACTACAGAAGGCTTAACAGAAAGCACATTTTGTTCGATCTTGTTTATAATCCTGAACTTACATCTTTTCTAAGAATGGGAGCGGAGCAGGGATGTTCGATAATAAGTGGAATACGAATGCTTCATTCTCAGGCTGAAAAAGCCTGGGAAATCTGGAATAATGACGGCTTGTAAATACTCGTTAAGGGCCTGTGAATCATAGATAATTTTCTAAAATTTCTGTTAATAGATTAATCTTGATTGGTTTAGATAAATAACCGTCACAACCGGCTTTATCAGCTTCCAGCTTGTCAGAAATCATCGCATATGCCGTTTGTGCAATGATTGGCAGTTCAGGTCTTTTATTTTTAATCAGTTTAGTTGCCTCATACCCGTCTAAAAGGGGCATTTTTATATCCATTAATACGAGGTTAATAGAAGGATCAATTTCACAGAGATCTACAGCCTCCTGCCCATCTTTTGCCCATAAAACACGGATATTCATTCTTGTAAACAGAATTTTCAGAAAATCAAAATTCGATTTTTCATCCTCGGCAATCAGAATTGTTTTGCCTTCATAATTTTTTATCATGCTCAAAACTTTATCCTCTGATTTAATATCTTTTTCGTTATTATCTGGCAATGCAGGAATGGTGAAATAGAACACGGATCCTTTATTGGGTTCAGATTCAACCCAGATTTTCCCACCCAGTTTTTCAACTGTCTTCTTTGCTATTGACAGCCCTATTCCCATGCCTCCGAATTTTCGGGTATGTGTATCATCAATTTGT
>Ga0182027_10005944_pt1 | contig 18405 bp, 13 predicted proteins | sample 712E1DmetaG_FD_121300 | JGI IMG/M metagenome (GOLD analysis project Ga0182027, IMG submission 121300) | Permafrost microbial communities from Stordalen Mire, Sweden - 712E1D metaG (Illumina Assembly) | ecosystem: Environmental > Terrestrial > Soil > Wetlands > Permafrost | place: Sweden... | reverse complement strand
CGTCCGCACCGATGGTAATGCTCGTTGCATCGGGATCGATAGTGATCTCGGGAACCAAAGGGCAACCGTTGGAGTTCACTATGCGCCCGCGATTGTCCAGCTTGAACGAACCATCTCGGGTATATGCGGTAGTGCCGTCCGACTGCTGAATCTGGAAGAAGCCGTCGCCCTGAATGGCGACATCCAGCGGATTATCCGTGGCCTTCATGTCGCCGGGGGTGAAAATCTTCTGAGTTCCCGCTGCCACCGTTCCAAGGCCTATTTGGATGCCGGTTGGAACGGTTGTTGACTGTGTTTCCGCCGTCCCTGGGATTCGGAGGTTCTGATACATCAAATCCTGGAAATCGGCACGACTCTTCTTGAAGCCGTTCGTGCTGACGTTTGCCAGGTTGTTTGAGATAACATCGATATTCAATTGCTGTGCCGACATTCCGGTTGCGGCGGTGTATAGTGACCTAATCATTGGAGACTCCTCTCATTACTTCTGCATCTGATTGATAACTTTGTCTAACGTGCCATCGATGCTCTGAATAGCCTTTGAACAAGATTCATAGGATCGCATGGCTGTAATCATGGAGACCATTTCCTGAACGCTGTTAACGTTGGATTGCTCCAAAAAACCTGATTCAACTCTGGGTGAGGACTTGGGATCGGCGGTGGGATCTTTTTGGATGAGCAGTTTATCGACGATATTGCCTCCATCGCGAACGGTTCCGTCTTCGCTGATCGTCCAATCAGTGCTTGTAACCTTTATCGGGCCTTTCTCACCTAGAAGCGGGAGGCCGCTTGAATTGACTAACTGCTTGGAGGAGGTGTCGATATGGAAATTTCCGCCACGAGTTTGCTGAGTTCCGTTCTTAGTCTGGACTACTAAGTAACCTGGGCCGTCCAGCGCGAGATCGGAGTGAACTCCGGTCTGCATCATAGATCCCTGTGTGGAGTCTTCACGAACTGTCAGGGTGGGGATATCACAAGGCCCACTGTCCGGTTCAGACCAGCCGGTCGCGCCGCGAAGAGTCGCATCGAAACTTGTTAAACTGGAAACCTTGCGATGGTAGCCATTCGTGTTGATATTCGCCAAGTTTTCAGCGATTACGTCTTGCTGATCCATTCGGACTTTCATCCCCGCTGCTGCGCTATCGAGACCGAGTATCATTTTCGTATGTCCTCCGTATCACTTCTCGACAGTGCCGACAAAAAACTTTAGCGATTTTTTCGGGATATTATATTTATAAAAGGAGGATGTCCGTGGGGAGACGTCGAATATTCAGGCGGTAGAGTAAGAGTTCACTGCTGGCCCAATTCGGCGCTCGGTTATTTTTTGAGCGTAATAGGCATTCGATCTGATAGGTATTCTGCACCGGGTAAATTTCCGGGTAAATCTGGTCGGAGGTTCGAAATGAAAGCAAGACGTATCCTTGGGCTTGGCTTAGGCCTATCGCTGCTGCTGATTTCCACGCTATCCGCGCAATGTAAGAACGCGCAATCCTCACCTCACTGGATGACACCATTCACCCCTTCGGAAGAAACTGACCGCGCTCCGAGCATAGGCGTCGCGGACAACGGTTCGACGCTTCTAACTCTGGGTTCTCGCAATGGGCGGATTGTCTATATGGACGGACGTTCCGGGGATGTAAAATGGAAGTATCGCAGCCGGGGAGAGATTTTTGGAAGTGCTGAAATTTCCTCCTCGGGTGACAAGGTGCTTTTGAATTATAAAAATGGTCCCCTAGATCCCGATACGGAGCACAAGACCAACCGCACGATGATGTTCGACAATAGCGGTCAGATATTGTGGGACCTCAAAATGGGCGAGGCCCACTTTTCTCCGACGGGCAAATATCTGATTACTTATAACCCACAGTTCGGAATTGGGATCAAAATCTACCAAAGTTCGGATGGGAAGCTGTTATGGAACATTCCCGAAGACAAATTGAGCGTGGAACAGGCTGTTTTTACGCGTGACGAAACGCGCGTCCTGGTGAACGGCATGCACATGTACACTGATGCCGGAAAGCGTCTCTGGTCGGTGCGATCACCAGGCATCAAAAGCGTCAAATTCGAAAACGCGGCGACATCCGGCGACGGCACGACGACAGTGGTTATTCCGTCAAAGAACAGAACGGGAAAGATGACCGTAGTCAGAATCAAAGAAGACGCGGTGGACATGAACACCATCGATCTAGATACGAAGCCGGATTTGAAAGATGGATACTGGGATTCCGTCGCGGTTTCGGATCACGGTGGAATGGCGTTCCTAGTCTCCATGAAATCCTCTAAGGTGCGGAATAAGTCCGAAGTAGACTATATTCGGCTGCTGGCGGCGAATGGAAAAGGGAAGAAGCTGTGGGTTCACTCACTGCCGATGCCCGATGAGCCTGTGAAAAGTTTATCCATGCGCAACTTACCATCGGACTTTTTGATGATAACGGCGAGCCTTCGCAATGGGAGCGTGATCTACTTTGTAGATCAATCCGGCAAGGCCATCAAGACGATTAACATGAAGGTCAGCGCGGGCAAATGGGCGTCGTCGGGAAACGGCGCGTGGATATCCGCCATTGTCGGCTCACATGTGGAATGCTTCTCCACGGGGATTGCCGTCCTCGAATCCTCCCCACGCCGTCCGAATACCAAGTAGGCTTCATCATAGCGGGAGGGCCTTAGTGTCCTCCCGCTACGTAACCTCCCTATCCCTCCGCTTGCTTAATCTCTATTTGGGAACCAACCTATATCCGTTTACGTCCTAATCTGTGAAGGACTTTGTGTACGAAATGACTTGGCGAACAGATATTCTTGAACTTAAATATGGTATAATCTGTTCAACTTTCGATGCGAGGAAGGGGTATGGAAATGAAACGAATTGCATTTTACATTGTAATGATAGTGATTTTATTGATGATCGTTCCGGTGTTCGCGCTGGCTTACGACGGTCACAATGGGACTCTGGTCGCGGCGGCGTATAGGGTTGGAGAACAGACTGCCGTGCAAACCGCGGACTCCAATGCTTCTGCCTCTGATGTCAATGAGGCGGACGATCCCGCAAACGACCAAAACGAGGGGCCGGTTAGGATGGCTCGATTTTCATACGTGTCCGGCAACGTATCATGGCGACCCTCAGAGGGAGACAACTGGTCGCCTGCCACGATAAATCAGCCGATTCGGCAAGACGCCCAGGTCTGGGTGACGGAAGGCGGAAGGGCCGAAGTACAATTCGATGATGGTAGCCTGCTCCGGCTGGGTAACGGCGGCCTCGCGGTACTGCAAACGCTTTACAGCGATGATAATGGTGAGTTCACGGAAATCCGAATGGCTGAAGGAGTCTCAAGCCTTCGACTGCGTAACCCAGGTTCGGTGTATCAGATAGACACCCCCTCTGTATCAATCCAAGCCGAAGGCCCCGCTCAGCTGCGCGTAGGCGTGGATGATGGCGTGGAAATCGGCGTCAACTACGGGCAGGCAGCGGTAACCGGCGATTCCGGCAGCGTGGAATTGAATGCCGGCAATTACCTGGATATCAGGGATGCTGACTCAAAATATCAAATCGAGTCTCTTCCCGCGCCTGATAGCTGGGATGATTGGAATCAGGAACGCGATGGAGAATATGTTCAGAGCGGCAGCTTGACCTATCTGCCGCCGAATATTTCCCTGGTGGCGGGGAATATCGATAATTACGGCACGTGGGAGCACGATGCGAATTACGGCTGGGTATGGTGTCCGTCCGGGGTTTCCAGCGATTGGCGGCCATATGAATATGGCAGATGGGTCTGGGTTTCCCCGTTTGGCTGGACCTGGGTCTCCGACGAAGTCTGGGGCTGGGCGCCTTATCACTATGGCACCTGGGTGCGCCTGGGCTACGGATGGGCATGGGTTCCAGGCCCGGCGACTCAGTATTGGTGTCCGGGCGTGGTCAGTTTCACTGAGTATGATGGATCAGTTTATTGGGTATCCCTTGCGCCGTGGGAGGTGCATTATCCCTCCAGATTAGGAATTGGATTCCGTAAGGGCAACTGGTCGCTTTTCTTCTCGATAGGCGGATGCGCCGTATACTATCCGCATGGAACTAAGTTTTGCGAGCCAAGACCGTGGCATAACCGGGTTATAAATCGCGCGCATATCAGAAATGTAACAAACGTATATCGTAACCCGACGACGATTACAAGTCGGAATGTCTATCTTCAAAAGAACTTCATTCCCGGCAACTCCAAACAAGGCGGAGTGATGTCGGCGCTGGTGGCATCTTTTGGCGGGCGAGGCCGATATACTCCCGAACCCCGTACAGATAGTATGTTCGAGAAAGGGCGCGGAATAGGCGCGCCGCCAATCGGGACTCAGCCAAAGGCCGGGCCGATTGCTACCCGCCCGACAACTTTGGGCTTCAACAGATCTCGGACATACATGCCTGAGACTCCGGCCCCACAAGTTCTACAGCGTCCGGTTGTCCGAGGGAGGCTTCCCGATGACGTGGCGAGGATTGCTCCGCCGATTAACCCGGCGACTCAGCAGCCGAACAGTCCCGGCCAGGCGGCTCAGCGGGCGCGCGAAAGCCTTGGATGGGGAAATCAGGCGGGCGGACGTGGAACGTATCAACCGCGTCCTAATGGAAATACGACCGGCGGCACTGGAGGATATCAGCCGCTTCAGACCGGGGATGCAACCGGCAACGGAACATATCAGCAGCATCCTGCCGGAAATATGACCAGGTTTGGAGACTCGAACAATTCTCCTTTGAATAGTAATCCGAATACGGGCAGCAGAATGAATTCAGGCAACAATCCAAATTCAGGCAGCGGAATGAACTTAGGCAACAATCCAAATTCGGGCGCTGGAATGAACTCTCGCGGCAATCCGAACTCAGGTGGCCAGGAATCCAAAGTGTATCGTTATGGTGAATCTTCCGGACTTGATTCAAGAACACAGTCGGGCCACAGCGAAAACACGAATCGCACGCCAGAGCCGGCGCCAGCTCCAAGCAGAGGGAATCATCACGATGATTCTTCGGATGACTCGCATGATAAGAACAAGAGGTAAAAGTTAATCAGCGGACGTAAGCTGGAACAGCAGCCAGAGGAGCTTGTTCATACCCCAACAGATATGGACAAGCTCCTCTCTTAGTGTGATATTAACAAGTCTGCCGTATAAATCGCATAGAAAATCGTGGTGTTTCGGGAGACTTGCTCCCGAAACCTGAGATTTGTTAGTTTCGGGAGCAAGTCTCCCGAAACACCATTGATTTTTGGTTCCGGCTACGCCGGTTTAGGGAGATATGCATTCTTATGGAATTTACTACACGGCCCGTAATAATGGGCACGCATGGCGTGTTGGCTTCGGGGCACTATCTGGCTACGTTGGCCGGGCTCAGGATTCTTCAGCAGGGCGGCAACGCGGCGGACGCGGGGGTCACGACGGCTTTTTGTCTCTCCGTGCTGGAGCCGCATCAATACGGCATTGGCGGCGAGGCCATCATGCTTTTCCGATCTGCCGAGCGAAATAAAGTATTCGCCATAAGTGGACATGGCGTTGCTCCACGCAAGATGAATATCAAGTGGTTTCGTGAGCATGGCATGGATTTGATTCCTGAGCACGGGCTGTTGCCGGCGAATGTTCCGGCTGCTTTTGATGGCTTAGTTACTGTTCTTCGGGAATTCGGCACCGTTAGCCTTGAACAAGCGCTCACTCCGGCGGTCGAGTTGGCTGAAAGCGGGTTTCCCATGCACGCTGATCTTAGGAATAGTTTGCTTGATTGTGAACCCAGGTTCCGGGAGTTTTGGCCGACCTCCGTTGAGACTTTTCTTCCGGGCGGAAGAGTGCCGGATATAGGAGAGGTTTATCGGCAGCCGTTCTGGGCGGCGACGTTCAGGAAGGTGCTCAAGGCGGAGAAAGATGCGGCTCATAAGGGTCGAGATGCCGCATTGGAGGCGGCGAGGGATTATTTCTATAAGGGCGAGATCGCGGAGAAAATTGCCGAATTCGCCCAGACTGAAGTGCCGTGGGCTGAAGGCAAGGCGCGCGGGTTCCTCGAGTATGACGATCTGGCTGCTTTCCATGCGAGGGTCGAAGATCCGGTTACCACATCTTATAGAGGATATGACGTCTACAAGTGTCCATCCTGGTGTCAGGGGCCGGTATTTCTTCAGCAGTTGAACCTTCTGGAAGGCTTTGATTTGGCCGCGATGGGGCATAACTCCGCGGATTATATTCATACGGTTACGGAAGCGGCGAAGTTGGCGTTCGCGGATAGAGAGGCATACTACGGCGACCCTCTCTTCGACGATGTGCCGATGGATGTGCTGCTCTCCAAAGAGTACGCCAATACTCGTAGACAGCGTATTGACCCTAAGATTGCGTCGGCGGAGTTCGTGGCCGGGGATGTGGGTCGCGGGCCGTTGCCTTACGATATTTCAAGCGCGAAGCTGGGCGAAGGAAACCATGCGGGAGATACCACCCATCTGGATGTAATAGATGCGGCGGGAAACATGTTTTCCGCGACCACGAGCGGCGGATGGCTGCCTGCGTCACCGGCGGTCAAGGGACTGGGCTTCCCGCTCCCTACTCGCTGCCAGATGTTCTACCTTGATTCCAGCCGACCGAACGCGTTGCAACCCGGCAAGCGACCGCGCTCGACGCTGACGCCCTCGCTGGCATTGAAGGACGGGCGTCCGTACATGGCGTTCGGCACGCCGGGCGGGGATAATCAGGATCAGTGGTCGTTGCAATTTTTCCTGAATGTCGTGGATTTCGACATGAATCTCCAGGCCGCCATTGACGTTCCTTATTTCTACACGCAGCATTTCCCCTGCTCGTTCTATCCCAAGAAGATGTTTTCGAAGCGGGTTGTGCTTGAAAGCCGAATTGACAAGGCTGTAATAAGTGAGATGGAAAGAAGGGGACACGATGTTTTGATCGACGGCCCCTGGAGTCAAGGTCGGGTGCTTGGAATTAGATTTGGAAAGAATTCAATAGAAGGCGCCGCCTCGCCACGAACCGGAACTCCTTATGCTGCCGGTTGGTAGCTCTTGACATAACCACTCTGCTAGTATACAATCTCATTTGATGGAGATCAGCTACTCCAAATCCGTAAGATCGAGGAACCATCGGACTCACTTTATGCGTAATACAGATGGTAAGACAATTTCGGTCGCGGAGGTCCAGGATCTCTGGCGTCGTTTTAAGCAGTGCGGCGAACTTGCCGCTCGCGACAAATTGATAAACCGTTATGCCTATCTGGTCAAGATCACCGCGGGCAGGGTAGTAAGTAACTTGCCTCCGAATGTCGAACGTGATGACTTGGTCAGCGCAGGTATTGTCGGACTTATCAAAGCCATCGATCAATTCGATGTCACGCGGCAGGTCAAATTCGAGACATATGCCATCGCATTGATCCGCGGTGCCGTTCTCGAAATGCTACGCGAGGAAGATTGGGTGCCGAGATCGGTTCGCGAACGCGTTAAGAACCTGGAGCGGACTTATCTCAGCCTTGAAATGACTCTGGGGAGACCGGCTTCGGAAGACGAAGTCGCGAATGCGATGGGGATCGAAGTCGATCAGCTTCAGTCGATACTTGGAGACACGGGCCGCGCCACATTGCTTTCGCTTGATGATGTCATCGTAGGCTCGGACGGGAATGAACGGATTCATCTTGCCGATGTGATAGATGACAATTCCGCCGGCCCATTGTCGACGGTCGAGACGAAAGAGATGATTCGTACTCTCGGTCTGGCCATCGATAGATTGCCTGAGCGAGAGAAACTGGTAATAGCACTTTACTATTACGAAGGACTGACTTTCAAAGAGATCGGAAAAGTCTTGACCGTATCCGAGTCCCGAGTATACCAGTTGCATACACAGGCGGTAATCAGGATGCGAGGTTATTTATCCAGGGACGCAACCCTTTTTCATTAGCATCAGCCGGTAAATGCAGCCGGAAATTTTGTTGAGTAATAATCGAGAGGAGAAAATCATTAATATGAGGGGTTTATACAGATGGACGATTGCTGCCGTTATCATGGTAATGGCGCTTTCAGTCCTGTTAGTTGGGTGTGGACATAATACGGTGGCCAAGGTTAACGGCCATGACATATCTCGCGACGAGTATATCACAGGTCTTGAGCAGGCCCCACTCCCGGGGGCACAAGGTCAGACTGTGGAGGCCGGGATGGCGGTGCTCAACCAGTTGATCAGGGATGAACTGACCATGGAGTTGGCGGCCAGCAAAAAGGTATCTCCTACGGAGAAGCAGATCAATGACAGGATCGCGGATTTGAAGAAGCGTCAACCGAATTTAAATCAGATTCTCAAGGAGAGAGGGATTACGCCGGAGCGGCTGCACAAGATTATCGCTGTTCAGCAGGCGACCTTTAATCTTCAGACCAGGGGCGTGACGGTACCGGACAAGGATGTCAAAGAGTTCTACGATACCAGACAGGAATTGTTCACTTTGCCCAAGACGGTAGATGGAGCCATCATCATGGCAAAGGATAAAGCTACGGCGGACAAGGCGATCAGCATGTTGAAAGAACATATTTCAGTCGACACCGTCGCTCGCAGCATAGCTTCCAAGAGCGCTCCGCAGGGAGGGGCGCCGCAGCCATTTAGCGTGGTCAACGGCAAGGAGAGCAATCTCCTTACCAGTTGCTTTGGTCCATCAGCAAAAGATGTCCAAGCCAAGATACTTAACACTCCGGAGGGCTCATCCACGGAGGCTATCCAGGTGAAGCAAGGTCCGTTCCTCATATTCCAGGTTACCCACGTGTCGCCATTGAAGGTGCTGCCTTTCTCCGATGTGGAATATGGGATACGCACACAATTGATGCAACAGAAGGGTGCAGCGCAGGGGATCGACGCTGAATCGGATCTTCAAAAATTCCGCGATTCAGCGAAGCTGGACATATCGATAGAGCGATACAAGAAAGCGTTACTCCAGAAATCTGCTGCTACCGGAGCTCCACCGACGAACTAAGCGGCAGTCGGAAAAAGATTGTGATTAAGATTGTAGGCCTAGGGCCATCTAGTTCTGAACATATGTCAGTGGGTGCGTATAGGGTGATCCGATCCGCACCCACTGTTTTTGTGCGTACCGCAAGGCATCCGGCGGTGGAAGATTTGGCCGCGGAGGGCGTCACGTTTGAGTCGATGGACGCCATCTATGATTCATCCGATACGTTTGATGAGGTGTACGCCAAAATAGCGGATAAGATCATCCAGGAGGCGCGCAAGGGAGATGTCGTGTATGCAGTTCCCGGCCATCCGCTTGTGGGCGAGTCAGCGGTTCGTATTCTTATCCGCGAAGCCCGACGGATCGGCCTTGAGTTGGAGCTCATTGGTTCGGAAAGTTTTATAGAAGCCTCGCTTGAAATGATCGAAATAGGGATGGATGAAGGACTCAAGATTCTCGACGCGCTATCCCTAAACCGATTTGCCGTGGATACCGATCTTGGCAATCTGATCTATCAGGTTTACGACCGAGCAATTGCATCGGACGTCAAGCTGGCGCTCATGGAGCATTATCCCGATGATTACGAAATAATCCTGCTCCACGGCGGCGCGCCTCCCGATGAGCGAACGAAAACCATCCCGCTTTTTATGCTCGACCGCTGCGATTGTGATCATCTGACCAGCGTATACGTCCCTCCTATGAGTCAAGATCAGATTGCGAGTGATTCATGAGCGAAACAGGCAAAGCATTCGAAGAATTGGTTGCCATCATGGCGCGCCTTCGCGCCCCGGACGGTTGTCCGTGGGATCGGGAGCAGACCTTCGATTCGCTGAAGAAATATCTCATTGAAGAAACCTATGAGACGGTCGACGCTCTGAATAACCGGGATATGAATGAACTCCGAGGCGAACTCGGCGACCTGCTCCTTCAGATTCTCTTCCAGTCACAGTTAGCGCAAGAGCAGGGCGACTTCGACATAAATGATGTCATAGAGGGCATCTCCTCCAAGCTGATTCGCCGCCATCCCCATGTCTTTGGGGAGACTGAGGTTTCGTGCGCGGAAGAGGTCGTCCATCACTGGGAAAAAATCAAGCGCGACGAGAAGGGTTTCGAGCACAGGAAATCGGTGCTGGATGGCGTTCCCAGGACGCTCCCGGCGCTGATGCTGGCCATGGAAATATCGAAACGGGCGGCGAAGACAGGCTTCGAGTGGCCTGATCTGGACGCTGTGGTCGAGAAACTCCATGAGGAAGTCGAAGAGTTGAAGCACGAACTGAAAAACGGAGATTCGGAACGTATATCGGATGAAATAGGGGATTTGTTGTTCACGGCGGTCAACATCGCCAGGTGGAAGAAGGTTGACCCTGAGGATGCGCTCCGTTCGATGACTCAGAGGTTCGGAGACAGGTTCAGACAGATCGAAGAAGCCGCGAAATCGGAGGGGAAATCCATAGAGGAGATGTCTATAGAAGAGATGGATGCCGTGTGGAATCAGGCAAAGCAGTCGGAAATCAAAAAAATGGGGTAGAGTGAAGCCTGAGTCGATATTGTGGGTACAGAAGTAATGTGGATATACATTACAAGGGAGGTGCGTCCTATGCGTACATTGTTCATTTCCATGCTCATGCTTCTGGTACTATTACCGGGTATTCTCGCGGGTGCGGAAAATCAACCGGCTCAGTTGTCTCCACCGGTATTCTTCCCCATACGGCCTACTGAAATACAAGCAACCGTGCTGTTTTCGAGCGTATCCGCTTTTCCTTACGCTCATCTCATACTAAGCGTAGGGACTAGCTCGGACCCTACGGTTCTCGATTGTACTAGAGGCCCACAGGAAATAGAGGCGGTTAATTATATAATTGAGGTTCTTGGAAGGCCTGATTTCATGGACGAGAGAAATATCGGCTCTATCTCGGCATTCTACCTGTTGCAAGGAGATAGAATACGTGCTAAACTATTTGTTGGCTCCGGCCCAACTAATCAATGGTATGTAAGCGATATACTCAGAATTGTGGACCTTGGCCCGCGTCTGTCCCAAATTGCGAATGTTCAACTGGGGCCGAAGCTGGAGAGCGCCCGGATGAATGATGACGTTGAGTTTAAGGTGCATGTTGATCATCAAGCTTACAAACTTGGTGAGCCAATACCTTTGACTTTTTCGATGAAAAATACCGGAAAGCTGCCGAAGGCGATCACGTTTATGTCGGGAAAGCGATATGACTTTGTCGTCACTCAGGCCGGTCGGGAAGTTTGGCGATGGTCGGCGCGCAAGATGTTCACTCAGCACGTTTCGGGAATGTCGCTGGCGCCTGGTGAGGCTATGACGTTCAAAGAAACCTGGCCTCAAACGGATAGTGATGGGCGGAAAGTGTCGCCCGGGGAATACAAAATTACTGCCGTGCCGGCGGCCAAAGAGTTTTCTCATGTTGTGGTAGACACCATAGCAGTGAAAATAAATCCGCAAGAGAACCAATGAGTTTTTTTGGTCATTGAAGCCTTGGATAAGGCCGGAAGTCATTAAACGGGCATTTAAGCCCTGCGATGCGCTTGATTCGCAGGGCTAATTGTTGGCTCCAAGAGGAGCTTTATAGAGAAAAAGAGGGTGTGAAACGCCTACTGCCATGCGCTCATGCCCCGTATTTGTAATTAACAGAGGAGGAATCGAACTAATGGCTGATACGAAACGCGTTTATCTTTTCCGTGAAGGTAACGCGACTATGAAGGATCTCTTGGGAGGCAAAGGCGCAAACCTCGCCGAGATGACAAACATCGGGCTGCCCGTGCCGCCCGGATTTACTATTACCACCGCGACTTGTAATGAGTATACGCAACTGGGTGAGCTTCCTAAAGGGCTTTGGGAAGACGTTATGACGGCGCTTGCCGATGTCGAAAAAGACATGGGCAAGAAGCTGGGAGCATCGAAGAACCCACTGCTCGTTTCCGTCCGCTCGGGCGCGAAATTCTCTATGCCGGGCATGATGGATACCGTCCTGAACCTTGGTCTTAATGAGGATTCTCTTGCGGGTATCATCGAGGCGACCGGCAATGCCAGATTCGCCTACGACGCATATCGCCGTTTCCTTATGATGTTCTCTGATATCGTTCTTTCAAGCGATTATCCGAAGCTGAAAAAGGAACATTTCGAGAAGATATTCTCCGCGATGAAGAGCCAGCTCGGTGCGAAGGTCGATACGGAGGTCGATGCCGAGAACCTGAAGAAGCTGACGGTCCAGTACAAGGCATATTTCAAAGAAGCGACCGGCAATGACTTCCCGACTGCGCCGCTGGATCAGTTGAAGCTCGCAATCGTAGCCGTTTTCAAGAGCTGGAACAATGATCGCGCGGTTATCTATCGCAATCGCGAGAAGATTGCCCACGATCTTGGTACCGCTGTCAACATCCAGACCATGGTCTTCGGCAACATGGGTGACGACTGCGGCACCGGCGTTGCGTTCACCCGCAACCCCGCGACCGGCGAGAATAAGCTCTTCGGCGAGTTCTTGAAGAACGCCCAGGGCGAAGATGTTGTTGCCGGCGTCCGCACCCCCGAGCCTATCGATCAGCTCGAAGGCGAATTCCCTGAGATTTATGGCCAGTTCGCCGCAATCGCTCAGAAGCTCGAAGATCATTACAGAGAGATGCAGGACATCGAGTTCACAATAGAGAAGGGCAGACTCTTCATTCTTCAGTGCCGCGCGGGCAAGAGAACCGGCGTTGCCGCTGTGAAGATTGCAGTTGAAATGGTCGGCGAAGGCCGAATCAGCAAGGAAGAGGCGCTTACACGAGTTGCTCCTGAGGCGCTGGAACAACTTCTCCACCCGAGAATCAAGAGCGCGAAAGACGCGAAGCCGATTGCCAGAGGCCTGAACGCAGGCCCCGGCGGCGCATCCGGCCACGTAGCGCTGGATTCCAAGACCGCCATTCGTATGGCAGCGGAAGGCAAGAAAGTCATCCTCGTCCGCGAAGAGACAAACCCTGACGATCTGGGCGGCATGCTGGCCTCAGTCGGCGTCTTGACCTCTCGCGGTGGCCGAACAAGCCACGCGGCGTTGGTTGCTCGCCAGTACGGCATCCCGACCATCTGTGGCTGCTCCGCATTGCACATCGACGACGAAAAGCGAGAGTTCTGCGCTAACGATGTAACCGTCAAAGAAGGCGAGATCATCACGATAGACGGAACCCTCGGCGAAGTATATAACGTAGCGCTCGAAACCGAACCGGCGACTATGACCGGCGATTTTGGCACATTCATGACCTGGGCAGACGAATATCGGAAGCTGGGCGTCCGCGCAAACGCCGACACCCCGGAACATGCCGCGGAAGCGTTAGCGCTCGGCGCTGAAGGCATTGGCCTTTGCCGAACAGAGCATATGTTCCTCGGCTCCGACCGCGTGCCGCTGGTTCGCAACATGATCCTCGCGGAAGACGAACCGACTCGCGATAAAGCGCTCGCAAAGCTGCTTCCTATGCAGCGAGAGGACTTCGTGGGCATCTTCAAGGCAATGGGCGGTCTTCCCGTGACCGTTCGTCTGATCGACCCGCCGCTTCACGAGTTCCTCCCGTCGCTCGAAGGTCTGCTTGTTGAGATCACGGAACTCAGATGCAAGAACCCGAACAGCCCCGAGCTGAAGGAGAAGGAAGTTCTCCTGCGCAAGGTCGAGGATATGCACGAGCAGAACCCGATGCTCGGACTTCGCGGCTGCCGCTTGAGCATCTACTTCCCCGGCATCGTAAACATGCAGGTCGCGGCGATCATCGGCGCGGCGTGCGAAGTCAAGAAAGCCGGGCTGGATGTTCATCCTGAGATCATGATTCCGCTCATCGCGACCGTTACTGAGCTGACCTACATCAAGACCCAGCTCGAAGAGGTAGCGAAGAGAACGATGGCCGAAGAGGGCGTGGAAGTCGATTACATGTTCGGAACAATGATCGAGATTCCGAGAGCCGCTCTGACCGCTGACGAAATCGCGAAAGAAGCCGCGTTCTTCAGCTTCGGTACGAATGACCTGACCCAGATGGGTTATGGAATCTCCCGCGACGACGCCGGGAAGTTCCTGCCGCTCTACATCGAGAAGCAGATCTTCAAGACCGACCCGACGTCCACAATCGACACCAAGGGCATCGGGCGACTGATGCGCATTTGCGTTGAGGATGCGAAGGCAGTCAATCCAAAGATCAAGCTCGGAATCTGCGGCGAGCACGGCGGCGATCCGGACAGCGTGAAGTTCTGCCATAAGATCGGTTTGAACTACGTAAGCTGCTCACCGAAGCGCATCCCGGTAGCCAGGCTCTCCGCGGCTCAGGCCGTGATCGAAGAGAAGGGCTCAGGAGTTCAGAGAGACAAGTAGTCCGATTCGTCGGATGAACTGGGCGTGGGTTTCACGTCTGGATAATAGGGTAACAATAAGGGCAGGCCATAGTAGCCTGCCCTTATTTTGTGGGAAATATCGGGAACCTTAATTGAATAGGGACGTCATAGAAGAAGCGGGCGTTTCTTTGTCTCCGCGAGTCGGTGACGCGCTGTCTCTTGGCTTGCTTCAGGCAGAGTTATTGCTTATTTGAAAGGAGTTTGAATCATGAGAAAGAAAGCTCTTGCAATTGGGGCGGTGGTTGCCCTGGTGATGTTGCTCATCGCTAGTTTCACTGTTTATGGTCAGAATGTGGGCAGTGCGCTCGGGCGAAGACCCGGTATCTTTGCGGCTCTTAACCTGACGCCGGATCAGAGACAACGAATTGTCGATACAATCAAAACCTACAGGCCAAAAATACAACCGATTAGACAGCAGATCAGGGCTTCGAGAGAGCAGTTGGGGCAGGCGCTTTTCGCCGACCAGCAGGATGCGGGTCAGATCGCAAGCCTGAGAAGCAGCCTCGATGGTCTTCGCGCTCAACTTGCCGGATTAGCCACTTCTCGACTTTCAGATATCTCGCAGGTGCTGACCGCCGATCAGAGAGCCACGATCAGAAATAGACTCGTGACACCTCGTCCTAACAGAGCAGGTGGAAATGCTCCGCGCGGAACGGGCCAGCGCCCGGCCGCGAATCCTGATGCGTTTCCGGATCTCGATCAGGATTTGGCGGATTTCTAACGGGTAATAAATAGCGGAGGCAATTCGTGGTGTTTCGGGAACAAGTCTCCCGAAACACCACTGACAGCGAACCCCGAAGAGGTGTAAGATGTTAGCCACGGGTGAAGCCCAGAGGGCGTAACCCGTGGACATCATTTCCGACATATTTCCAAGCCCCGAAGGGCCGGCAGGAAATCTACCTCAAGCATACGATCAGACGAATTCTGCCGGCCCTTCGGGGCTTGTGGTATCTTCTGCCCCGCATTCCACGGGTTTCCGCCTGTGGCGGGGCGCCCGTGGCTAACATATTTCGCCCTTTCAGGGCTTTTTCGGTCTTGACAAGAGATCACAGAACCGGAGATATTCTATTTGGGGTAGTTGTGAAATATCACTCAAAGACCTATCCCTTATGAGGGAGAAACCTGTGCAGATTGCCATTTTTAAATTATTTTGGAGCAATGAGCAAGTCTCCCGAAACACCACCTGGCTAATTCAAAACGGCGGTAGCTCGTATGAACTACCACCGTTTCAATTTGCTGGTATAAGGCTAAAAGCCTATTTGTTGTACTTGCCCAGCCGCTCGGCCAGGGCCTGGTGCTCCTGGGTGATCTCTATGGGTAGAGAATAGCCGAAGTTCTGGAACCATTCTTCTCGGTTCTTCAGTTCATCCACCCAAGCGTCTTTGTCGATGCGGGTCAGGAAATCCATGGTTTCGGCAGAGATATCTAGTCCTGTGATATCGATGCCGTCAACCCCGGGGGTGTAGCCTACAGGTGTCTCCACGGCTTTCCCCGAATCCTTGCAGCGCTCTGTGACCCACTTCAGGACGCGAAGATTGTCGCCGAATCCGGGCCATGGGAACTCGCCGGACTCATCGCGGCGGAACCAGTTCACATTGAATATCTTAGGCGGGCTAGTGAGCTTCTTGCCCATCTCCAGCCAATGCGTGAAGTACTCAGCCATGTTGTAGCCGCAGAAGGGAAGCATCGCCATGGGATCGCGGCGAACGACTCCCTGTGCCCCTAAGGCTGCCGCCGTGGTCTCCGAAGAGACGGTCGCGCCTACATAGGTGCCGTGCTGCCAGTTGAAGGACTGGTAGATCAAAGGCATGACGGTTGCCCTTCGAGCGCCGAACAGGATTGCTGAGATCGGTACGCCGTGAGGGTCATCCCAGTTCGGGGCAATGCTCGGACACTGCGATGCCGGGGCGGTGAATCGGGAGTTCGGATGAGCGCCCTTCTCTCCGCAGGCGGGTGTCCAGGGACGACCTTGCCAATCGATGCCCCTCTCGGGCGCTGGATCATCATGCCCCTCCCACCAGACGGTGTTGTCCGGCTTGAGGAGGACATTGGTGTAAATCGTATTTTTGCTGATGGTTTTCATGGCGTTCGGGTTGCTCTTCGAGTTTGTGCCCGGTACCACACCGAAGAATCCCGCTTCCGGGTTCAGCGCCCAGAGGCGACCATCGGGGCCGACGCGCATCCAGGCGATGTCGTCGCCGAGAGTCCAGACTTTCCACCCGGGCATGGATGCCGGGGGAACCATCATCGCCAGATTTGTCTTTCCGCAAGCGCTGGGGAACGCGCCAGCGACGTAGAAGATTTCGCCTTCAGGATTCTGAACGCCGAGGATGAGCATGTGCTCAGCCATCCAGCCTTCCTGTCGGCCCAGATAGCTGGCTATTCTCAAGGCGAGGCATTTCTTGCCCAGGAGGACGTTTCCGCCGTACCCGGAGCCTATGCTCCAGATGGTGTTGTCCTTGGGGAAATGGCAGATGAAGCGCCGCTCTATATCGAGTTCATGTTTCGAGTGGAGGCACTTCGTGAAATCTGAGGATTCGCCGAGTTCCTTCAATGCAATATCGCCCATTCGAGCCATGATTCGCATGTTGAGCACGACGTAAATGCTGTCCGTTATCTCGACCCCGACCTTGCTGAACGGAGAGCCGGCAACGCCCATGATGAAAGGAACGACATACATCGTTCGCCCTTTCATGGAGCCGTTGAATAATTTGCCCAGCTTGGAATAAGCGTCGGCGCTCGACATCCAATTGTTGGTCGGGCCGGCTTCTTCCTGTTTATCGGTGCAGATGAAGGTGAGTTGCTCAGTCCGTGCAACGTCATTGATTGCGGTGCGATGCAGAAGACACCCCGGGAGTTTTTCTTGATCGAGTTCCGATACCTCACCACTTTTTATGGCTTCGGCTGTCAGGTGTTTCCTCTCTTCATCAGACCCGTCGCACCACACAACTCTGTCCGGCTGACAGAGTCCTACCATTTCAAGTACCCATTTCTTTACTGAGCTGTTACCTTCCATCGTCACTTCCTCTCATTCAATTAGCGAAATTCAGACAATATGTCTTGGTCGTATATGATAGCGCAGGAACCAAGCGAATGTCAATATTTTTAAGTTACCAGTAAGAGTTCAGTTTCGCGGTAAACAATATCAAACGCATACTGTCATCCTGAGCAAAGCGAAGGATCATCTTCCTAGTTAGATGATTCTTCGCCTGCGGGCTCAGAATGACAAACTAGAAATTCTCACAAAACTGAACTGTTTAAGTTACCATGCTACTACCCGGTGGGATATTCCTGACTCAGCAAACGGATTGGGGCTTCATCCTCGGTTATGTTCGCAAATCGGCTGACCGGCTCGGCGAATCTGTTATCGATTCGATCATCATTTACCGTGGACACCTCGCCGCATATCAGCAGTCCGCCATCTTCATCCGCCCAGAGCTTGTGATACATTCTAGGGGTCAATGTGACGCTCTCGCCCGGCTCAAATATCAAGATACTGCCAGGCTTGGCGCTGGTCTTGCAACCATCACAGAAAACTCTGACCGGCGAAACCAAATCCGGGGTGTCGTCTTCAAGCGCGTTGTAGAGTTGGACCGCCAATTTCCCACCACCTCTATTTATGATATCTTCCGTCTTGCTCCAATGAAAGTGCAATGGGATGCACTGCCCAGGTTTCATGATAATTATCTTCTCAGCATATGGCGTGCCGTTCTGGGGGTTTTGAACATCGCCGTTTCTCAAGGTCATCAGAACCGCGCCGATTCGATCAAAATCATTGCTACCGAAGTCGGTAATGTCCCAGCCTAAGTCATTTGCGACGATTCGACTGTGCTCAGCACCCAACGCGCGCCAATCCTCCGGGGTAAAGTGAGCGAACGGAGGCAGTTGGAAATGATGCGCTTCAAGGACCTCCAGAGCCAGTCTTATTGCAGCATTGATCTCAGATCTCTTCATATTCAATAACACTCTCTAGCGCGCGGCATCTTTGGTCGTTTCGATTGGAACATGCTTGCCTCCTACCGGAACCTTCATACCCAGGACAGCGATTACCGATAGCAGCGCCACAATCGCGCCGCCGTAGAAGGTTGTGGTAGGGCCGTATACG
>Ga0182027_10005943_pt1 | contig 18407 bp, 18 predicted proteins | sample 712E1DmetaG_FD_121300 | JGI IMG/M metagenome (GOLD analysis project Ga0182027, IMG submission 121300) | Permafrost microbial communities from Stordalen Mire, Sweden - 712E1D metaG (Illumina Assembly) | ecosystem: Environmental > Terrestrial > Soil > Wetlands > Permafrost | place: Sweden... | reverse complement strand
GCAGAGACATTGCCTGGAGCGACAGGATGAGCGCGTGGCAGCCACGAATTGAAAGGAACCAGACCGGCTTTCACCCCAAATCCGAAAAAGGAAAGCAGAAACACGACCCAGCGCACCCCCGCACCAAGTCCACTGGATGCCGTTTTCAGTTCAGAAAAACTCAGCCCACCAGATGCAACCGCGAGCAACAGTAGCGCAACTGCCACTGCGAGGGTTCCCGCTTCGCCCATCGCAAGCATCAAGTACCCGGCCCTGGTATGTGTTCTCTCTTTGTATTCGAAATTCACCAGCAAATAGCTGAGAATGGACATAGCTTCCCACGCCAGTAGGAACGACAGAGCGTCACCTGCAACCAGTACCAACACGATGCTCGCGAACAATCCGAAAAAGAGTGCGCTGAATCTTTTCAAACTGTAGCTACCGAGGTAGCGTATCAGGTAACCGCTCGAAAAAATGGAGACCGGCAAGAACACGAGGCTTGCAACCATCAGGAATACTGCTGACATCCGGTCCACGGAAATCTCCATAGTGCCGAGCATGGGCAGAGTCCACAGCGAGACATGCAAGCCATCTTGGGCTAGCAAGATATTCCCACCAGTCCATAAAACGGCCAGTGACGCGATCGATGCGAGCGAGGCAAGCACGTTCGGCGCCTGCTGTTCTGAAATGAAGATCGAGAGCACGATACCTGCTAGGCAGAGAAAGAAAAAGAGTTGAAGCGTTGCTGAAGGGGAAATCATAGCTCATCCACCTCTTTCTTCGGTGGGCGCGGTATGGTCGAAATCAACCCTGTAGAGGGTTTGCGACCCACGGCTACAAGAAGGCCGTGCAGGAGCGCCAACGGAGGTGGAGGGCAACCCGGCACTTCCACATCTACCGGGAGAATGTCCCGCACGCCTGAGCCACTCATGAAACTGGGGCCGAAGACTCCGCCCGACAGCGCGCACGCGCCGGCCGCGATCACGCGCTTAGGCGAGGGCATGGCATCGAAAGCTTTTTGGAGAGGGACACGCATGTGATCCGTAACCGGTCCAATGACAAGCATCACGTCCGCTTGGCGCGGCGTCGGGGTAATGAAGAACCCCAGTCGGTGCATATTGTAGTAAGGATTGTCCAGTTGTCTTGCCTCATTTAAGCACGCGTTGCAATCGCCCGCATCCACAACCAAAATGTTAATGGAGTGCGAAAAGGTGTTACTAAGTTGCTGCCCAGGTTCGTCGCTCGTGCCGGTAATCGCCGCCCATTCAAATCCTGACTGCCAATTAATAGCCAGGGCGCCGCTGCGACGGCAGCGGAAGCAGTGGATGCATCGCCGATAATCAACTATGAGTTCTCGCTCACGCCGGCTGAACGCACTTACCGGACAAAGCTCCATCAGAAACTGAGCCTGGTCTTCGTTACACTGCCCGCCGAGCGGCAAGCCGGGGGTGACACCGGGCGCAGATTCATGCTGCGCCGGATAGTGCGTAGTCTTTATTCCTGTTTGGAGTCCTTTGAACAGCCATCGGCCCATATACGCTCGTCTCCTTAGCGATCGTTATCAGCCACAGAAAGGTCGAATGTGGCCAGAATGATCGGGAAATCCTGAAATGCAAAATTTTCTGCTGCCAGGTGGAACCCGTGCCAATTGACAAATGATGGGGTGATGGGACGGAAGCGAATTACCTGGCCGTTTTCGCCCATGCGAAGCCAGTGGAAAGTCGCCCCGCGCGGCGTCTCGGCCCAACCAAGCGCTGCCCCAGGGCGCATCTCCATGGCCGGTGCGAGGATAGGACCGTCCCGCAATGCGGATCTCGCTTGCTCCATGAGCCTGACGGCTTGACGAACTTCAGCAAATAGTACCCGCAGCCGAGCGTAACCATCCCCTTCGATTTCGCAGGGGACATCGAAGGCGACAGTTTCGTATCCCGAGTAGGGTCTGGCTTTACGCAGGTCATGCGGATGTCCGGATGCGCGTTTCACCGGACCAACCAATCCGTACTTCCCGGCATCCGAATGTGAAACAACGCCGACTTCTTCCAGCCGGTCCAGGAAGCTGCTCGAGGCATACAGCATTTTTTCCAGCTTATCGATTTTCTGCAAAATTTCCTGAGTTTTCTGCAAGGTTTCCTGACACGCTTCAGCCTCTATTGTCCGGGTTAGGCCTCCCGGCACTGTTAATCCAAAAAGATAACGATGCCCGGTTAACGCACAGGTCAGCCGCAGCACTTCCTCTTCCAGCATGGCCATCTGGTTAGTGGCAACAATCAGCGCGGTTGATTCACAGATTTCCAGAATTGCTCCGACATGATGCCGGAAACGTTCTAGTTCAGCCATAAACATTCGTAGAACCGTAGCGCGCGGCGGAACTTGAATGTTGCAAATGTTTTCAACAGCCTGGCAATAAGCCAATGCATGCGAGAATGCCGTCGTGGCGGCGATGCGTTCGGCGAGAAGAAGAACATCGTTCACGTGTCGGCCTTCGGCAATTTTTTCAATTGCGCGAAATTTATAGAACAGCCTCGGGATGGTGCGGATCACGTCTTCTCCGACTGTTTCCAGAAGAAAGTGCACGGATTCGGTCACACCGGAGTAAATCGGTCCGATCGGCATGGCAAAAGCGCCAGGGTCCTTTACAATCCGCTGCGGCCGCCAGTCGAGTTGCGGCTCGCGATGATCGACCGGTTTGGCACCGTCGAATGAGTGGCGCATAGGGCAGAGGTTCTCCTGCCAACGGTCGTTGTGAAGGAGGAAATTGCCAAGGCGGGGATGTCCTGTGAAGACGAGTCCGAAGAGGTCTTCCGCTTCGCGTTCATGCCAATCCGCCGCGTGTACTCGCGCTGCGATGCTTGGGAACGTTTTATCGGTCAGCGCTTGATGTGCTAGTACATGCACACAACCCGCATCGCCATCTCCGATAAACAGGTAGCGCAGTTCCCACTCTGACTGCTTCTCCTCTACAATCAAGCCTGCAAAGCGGTAGCTCAATGTGGCACAGAGCCAGCCGCATACTTCGACAAGTTGGTCCGACGTGGCCTCAATTTCGCAGGATAAGGTCTGCTCGTTGAGGCTGACCCGAACCATTTGTTGCCACTGCTGGTTTACAAGCTCAGGAATACGCGTAAGTTTCACGGCTTATCACCTTCCAATAGTCGCTGCTGCCAGACGCAGCAGCTCTTGCAAAAATGTTGGGACATACAATCCAAAAGCCAGGACCAGCAGGGCTGAAACCACGAGAACGATCAGACAACTTGCCGGCAAAGGAATCTTCTGTGAAGTGTCTTCCTTATCTGTTGCGAAGGCCATGCGGTTAATATGCCACATGACCGCAAAAAACCCGATTGCTACAAATGTTACAAGCAGTCCGATTTCAAGATAGCGTCCTTCGGCAAGTCCCGCCTTAAAAATGGTGAACTCGCCGAGAAACACCGCGAACGGCGGAGCTCCGGCGATGGCAAGCCCCGCGAGGAGTAGGCACACACCTGTGATAGGCGATGTTCGAATCAGGCCCCTGACCGATGCGATCTCTCTCGTTCCAACGGTCATAATGACCGCTCCGGCCACGAAGAAGCAGAAGGATTTGGTCAGCGTATGACTGAACACTTGATAGAGAGCCCCGTAGTCGGCGGAAGCGCTCCCCAATCCTGCAGCAAAAAGAATAATCCCCATATGTTCGACCGTGGAAAAAGCGAACATGCGTTTGTAATCTTTCACCTGTAATAGAAGGATTGCTGCGGTCCCTGCCGAAAGCAAGCCGAAAACGATTGCCCATGTCCCGGCATGAAAGTTCGGGACTGCTTTCATTATAGGAAACAGCCGCAAAATCACGTACAGCACGGCCGTGGTTTCTATGCCCGACAATAGCGCGCAGACAGGCGAAGGCGCCTGGCTGTGCGCATCAGGCAGCCAGGTATGCATCGGCACAAGCCCAACCTTGGTACCCAGTCCGACCAGGATCAGCACAAATGCGATTTGTAACAAAATCGAGGGCATTCGTGGTGCGGCGGCGATCAGTCCGTCCCACGTATAGGCACCGCCGCCGGCCGCTTGCATCGCGGCAAAAAGCATGAGGAATCCCAGCAGTGCGACAGCCGCTCCCATGAGCGAGAGCACGACATATTTCCAGGCGGCCTCCAACGCGGCACGAGTATTTTCAAAAGATACCAACAGCGCCGAGCAGAGCGTAGTGAGTTCGACCATAATCCATACTAAAGTTGGCTCGACCAGCACCGGAATTGCCAGCATGGAAAAGATGAAAAGGTTATAATTAGCATAATAGAGACGCAATCTTTTTGGATCCTGGCACGTCCTCTGCATGTAGCCTAGTGAGTAAATTGCAGCGGTCGCCCCCACAAAAGCTATTAACAGCAAGATCAGGGCGCTCAGACCGTCAACCGCAATCCATTTGGGAACGACGATTACCGGTGTGCCAGACGCGACTTGAAGCGCCACGCGGATTGTCAAAACAAGAACAGTGGAGCACGAAATGAATGTCACCGTCCATGGCAATCGCCGCGATGGCAGGTATGAGAGGATTGCCGCTAGCAGAGGAATGGCGAGTATGGCGATGACGCTCATTCCACCACCTCCTCTTTCAGTGTTGCAAGGGCACCGACTTCAGTTGTGCCAATCTGCTTGTGCACTCCGCGTATGAGCACTCCCATGATGAAAACGACAATTAAACCATCAGTGGCGATGGCAAGTTCGACCAGCAACGGCAAATCGCGCGAGATTGCGATGCCGGTGAAAAAAGCGCCGTTTTCCATCGCCAGCAACCCGATCAGAAGCGGAACCGCTTCTCGCCGCACAACCAGCGTGTAAGCCCCCAGGAGCAGTCCCGCGAATCCAATTGGGATATTAGGTCCACGGTACTGCGCACCAACCGCCTGCTGTACGTCAATAGTGAAAAAATACACGAGGATCGTCAGCACCAATGCGATGATGAGGGACGTAGGGATGTTCAGCACTTGGTCAATTTCGCGGCGAGTATATACTTCGCGAGGCATCGTCCTGCGGAGAATCACGGGAATGAGCACCGCTTTGAAGACAACGTTGACCAGAGCGACTCCATATAAATGCCACAAGCCATGCTGAAGTCCTAGGAGAAAAGCGGACGCGGCAAGCAGCAGTGATTGACCAATGAACAGCCCGAGGCAGCCCTTAACTTGGCGAGTAGCAATAATCGCAAAAACACTGAGTAGAAACAGGCCGGCTACCAGTGAATTAAGGGAAGCCAAGATCTGGATCGTTTCGGTACTTACGTTCATTCAACCCTCCATCAAAGCGAAAAGAGCCTCAGAATCATCGCGGCCACCGACGTAACGAAAGCGCTGCCGAGAAACTCGCTTATACGGAATAGGCGTAATTTGGCGAGCGATGATTCAATGGCTACCAGAACAATTACGAAGACGAACATCTTGAGAAGCACAAGTGGTATTGCCATGAGTACATTTCCTATGTTCTGATCGGCGGCAAGACCCCACGGTGTGACCAAGACATTAAGGAAAATACACAGAAGTACGAACATCTTCATCTGGCCGCCCCACTTCATTAGGGCCGCACCCCGGCCTGAATATTCAAGCGCTTTGGATTCCTCCACCATGGCCAATTCGAAATGGCCTGATGGATTGTCGACAGGGATGCGCCCCTTTTCCGCCAGAATCAGCATGAAAAACGCCGTCATTAAGAGTATGTGCGAAGGCTCAAGGAAAGAGGCAGGCGATGATACCCAGTGTTGCTGGACGATATAAGGGATGGTGGAATTGGCCGTAAAAGCCACGGTGAAGAAGACGATAATAAAAACTGGTTCGGCTAGAAATCCCACCATGCGGGTGCGGCTCGCGCCCATGGCACCATAGGGATTCGCAGCATCAACCGCCGCGAGGCCTGCGAAAAATCCACCTAATGCAAGGACAAACCCGCCCCCAACCATGTCTGCCATAAACGCAAAGAACAGCGGATAAGCCGTGAGTACGGGGATAAGGAGAGCCACAAATAACGGCACGATAAACACCACGTACGGTGCGGCCCGGAAGATCCATGAACTCTCCTCCGATATGATTTCGTCCTTGTGGAAGAGTTTCCAGAGGTCGCGGTAAGGCTGAAAAACGCTAGGGCCGCGCTTGGATTGAACAATCTCTTTCAAGCGATTGATCACGCCTGCTACCAGTGGCGCAAAAAACAGAACAACCAGAACTTGCAAAAGGTTGAAAATGATTCGTTGGCTCATGGTTTAGTCTCCAAAAACCTATGCTGACCTTTGACCAGCATACTGAAAAGGACAAGGTTGTTGCTTGAATAACGCCGTGGATTTTTGTCAGAATCGTTGAGCGATTTCCTTAAAGCGAAACGAACAGGTGTGAAGTAGTTTGAATATGTGCAATCGGTAGGATGCAAAAAAAACCCCCGCAATATGTATTGTAATCTTGCAGGAGTCATCAGTCCATGAGGACGGTTAATGGCGAACTCCATCGCCGGAAGTATTTATACAACAAGAAACACCGCGTTGCAAGTAAAATCTTTCTGCCAGCAATTTATTTTGTACCCTTTTTATGTACAATTTATCCGTTGGGAAAATTGCCTATTGCTTAAAACGGCGGCAAAGAACTGAATTTCTTTGCTTCAACGGCACTATCGTGGGTCAGCCAGCCAATAATTGTTGGACGGATGCAGTTGGAATTAGTTCTGTTTATAAGATGATCCTTGGTTAGGATGTGGAGAAACGAGATGTCCCAAAATGCTGACAATCATAGGCCGTCTAACATTGGCGAATTCACGCGGTATTTCACCAAAAAGCCTAGGCGCGACAAAAAAAATGCCGAAACGTTTTTTTGCACACTGCTATCATAAAATCAAGAAACGGCTAAGTGCGGTCCAACCGAAATTGCCAACATCTACCACAAACAATCAAACACATATTATTATTGTTGACTGTTTTTGTTTACTCTGGTAACATCAAATCAGTGGCGATGGAGTTCGCCATAAATTGTCCTGCAATTCACTGGACTGATGACTCCTACTCTCGAATGACGTGAGGGCGGGAGTTTTTTTATGCCCAGAAAGGAATTACATTATGCAGGATGCACGGGTAGTGGCAGTACCCTATCCTATTCGCACCTTAATCACCGCACTTATCTTTTTCTGGTTTCGCACGAAAATAGACTTGTCTAAAATCGTAGTTGACACTGATGTAAAATTGGCGATTGGTGCCTTCTTTATTGGAACAATCCTTGTTTCAGATTTGCCCTGGATCAAGTTCTTCTCGAGCACGGGAAACATTTTTTGGCATCGTAGGCTGACAAGGAGGCGTTATGCTAAAGAAAATACTTGTTGCCTTTGATGGTTCCGAGCAATCGTATAAAGCGTTTGAGTTTGCCTTAGAAATATCAAAGCTTGGTAACGGAATGGCAGCGGAGATTTTTGTGCTTTCCGTAGCACGACCTGTAGGCGTTATCGACAGCACATCAGAACATTATCAAGAATTATTCAAGGACCTCAAAAAAAAGGCGAAGAAGAAAGGCCTGGAAATAAAAACACATGTGGCCATCGGGCGGTATCCTGCAACCCAGATTATAGGGATTGCCAATGAAATTAAATGCGATATGATGATAGTTGGTCACCGAGGAAAGTCTAAAACGGACGGCATGTTTCTCGGATCCGTTTCAAATCGTGTGTCCAGATGTGTGCCGTGCACTGTTACTATTATGAAATAGCTTTGAAACTGCATTGACTCAAGCCGGAGGTTTTGGTATGTTTTGAGTGGATCAGGGCGATGGAGTTCGCCGTTAATTGCTTCATCCCGAAGCTAATGACTCCTACTCTCACAGTGAAGAGGGTAGGAGTTTTTTATTTACCGGAGATTTCATGATCGCAGCGCCTGACATATTATCTGAGTACTCAATGTTGAAGCAAGAAACGCTTTATTGCCTCAATGAGATTCTTTCAGTCGGGAACATCCGTGGCTACCCTTGCGAAGAGCTACGTCATAAATTATTAACGAATACTTTCAACCTTGTCGTGGTCGGCCAGTTCAAACGCGGCAAGACAAGCCTTATCAACGCATTGTTGGGCGCCGATATCCTTCCCGCATCCGTTGTACCGCTTACCTCCATCGTGACAATCATGACCTGGGGCGAAAAGCTTAATACTACGGTTTTCTTTAAAAATGGCCTCGAAGAGGAAATAGACGTTGAAAACCTTGCAGACTATGTGACTGAAAAGGGCAATCCCAGGAACGTTAAGGATGTCCGGGAAGTGGTCGTTACCTATCCTTCGCCCTACCTTAAGGACGGTGTAAGGCTCATCGACACACCGGGTGTTGGTTCGATATACGAGCATAACACCGACACGGCTTATCAGTACCTGCCGAACTCCGACGCCGCGCTCTTCCTCTTCTCTGTCGACCAGCCAATGAGCAAGGCGGAGCTCGACTTTCTCAAAGACGTCAAAGACTATGCGAATAAAATATTCTTTCTCATGAACAAGGTTGATTACCTTCGTGCCGCTGAAATCCTTGAAACCATGGCATTCTCGAAGAATGTTCTTCGGAATGCCTTGAACACAGAGGTGAGGATTTATCCAGTCTCTGCCAAACTCGCCCTGGAGGGAAAAATCTCCGGTGACGATGATACGCTGGAAAAAAGCATGCTACCACTCTTTGCGCAGGTGCTCCATACCTTCCTTATGGATGAGAAGGGAAAGATCCTCATTCTTTCGGTTACGAACAAACTCCTCAGAATCATTTACCAGTCACAGTTCGAGGCGGATCTTGAACTGAAATCTTTCGAAACGCCCCTCGATGATATCAAAATGAAAATTGCGGCATTCGAAAAGAAGAAACAAAATATTCTTCGCGAGAAAGATGACTTCGACATTCTATTGGATGGTGAAACAAAGCGGCTGGTAAAAAATGTCCTTGAGGAAGACATGGAGCGGTTCAAACTAGACCTCATCGTTGCCGAAACCGCACACCTTGAAGATCATCTCAGGCTCAAAATGAGACTGCCCGCCACGGAGCTCCGTGATTCCATCGAGCACATGATCATCGGTCGTGTTGAGCAGGCTTTCATTGCGTGGCGGTCAAGAGAAGACGACCAACTGTCAAAGGCTTTCGAATCGCTCTGTAACCGGTACGTCTTAATGTTCAACGATAGCGTAGACCGGCTTCTGAAATATTCCTCAGATCTCTTTTCCGTTCCTTTCATCAACGTAAAGGAGGAGCGCTGGTCGGTCAAATCCGGATTTTATTATAAGTTCAAAGACGAACCGGTAGGTCTTGAGATGGCCATTTCAGCGTTGACCCGCATACTCCCCAAGTTTCTTGGGGACAAAATCATCATCAGGAAGATGAGGGACTATCTCCATCAAGTGATTGAGATGCAGTCAGGAAGACTCATGTCCTATTTTGCCAATAGGCTTGACAAAAGCAAACTTGACTTTCGGCAGGAGATGTACCAGAGGATTGACGCGATCATCGAGGGAATCGGCGCAGCCGTCGAGAAGGGCATGAACCTAAGAACACAGGGAGAACATGAGGTACAGGAGAGGCAACAAGCGCTTTTAGAATCCAGCCGAAAACTGGACGAGATAAGAGACAGGCTAGATGAAATCAGGAAACATCTTGTGGACTCCGGCGGCGGATAAATCTCCTCAGATCCTTCTTCGCGTGGGGTCGACTTCTTCCATAAAACTTGGAAGAAAAGGGGTTTTTATAAATGTCGTCGTTATTCATGACAGGCCGTCAGAAGGAGATCAGCGTCATCTCAGGATATCTGAGACGGCGAAGAAGCCTTCATCTCTACGGCCCCGAGGGAGTCGGAAAGAGCGTACTTCTTGGCTGGATTTTCGAACAGTATAGCAAGATCGACAACGGGTTCGTCTTGATCTATTGTCGTAACAGTGGATCCCTAACCCTAAGAGGGCTTCTTATCGATATCGCCACCACTCTGCTTGGCAGGTACAAGGAGCTCAGGGGAGTCGATAAATACCGAGAACCAGTCGTGATCAGATCGGCAAAAGATGTGGACAACGAGAATATTATCAATCTCAGGAACATTGTAAATCGCTATTTGAGGAAGGACCGTTTCTGTCTCATTATTGATCACCTCGAAAACGTAACACCTAAGATAAATTCGTTCCTGACATCATTATATGAACATGCGACGATCATTACTGCAAGCAGGCAAAGCTGGGAACTGACGGATTATAGGTTTCGAGGCAACATTGGTTACAGCCTCTATCTTGTCCCGAAGGTTCAGTTAGAGAATCTCGCGAGAAAAGATGCCTATGCCCTCATGGAGCATTGGTACGATGAGTTCCAAATACGCGTTAAAGATAAAGCCATGTTCTTTGGTATCATCTACCGCATTACAAACGGCAACCCGAAGGTAATCATCGACATCATGCGAAAAGCGCAGGAGCATGATTATTTTAGAGATCGGATATGCAACCTAAAGCTTATCCACCTGGACCTCATGATCGAAAAACATTATGGCAATGTCCTTCTCAAGGACATGCTTGATATCTGGAAGCGGTGATAGTCGTTTCAGGTTCCGCCGAATGCTGAAATGAACGAGTGGAAGGCAGGACCGGTTATATGGATCAGGATAGAATGTATAAGGCGCTTGGATCCGGGAGATGCATCGTGTGTTTTCTGATGGCGGACGATGAAGCAGACATGCTCTATAAAGGGGCGAGCATCAACACTTCGATAAAGGTCAGTGAGACTTTAGCCAAAAACGGCTTCTGCAGTCACCATTTTTGGCAATTGAACAAGAGAAGCGCCTACGATACGACTTCGCATATAACCGGTTATTTACTGCAGAAATTCATTTTAGCAGCGGAACAGGAAGACAGGCAGCCGATCGATGATATCCTGAATCAGTATAGGGGCAACCGGTTCAACAAGTCGGGGGAAATCATATGCCCTATTTGCGAAACCCTATCAAAACAGGAAGCGGATTATACAAACCACCTTAAGACGTTTTTAAAGACACATGAGCATATGGAGCACTTCAGGAACTCAAGAGGATTGTGCATCCCTCACTTCATGAAACTGATGCGCGTCGTAGATAGTGCTTCCATGAAGAAGGAGCTGCTTTCCATCCAGCGAAATCACGTTACAACGCTCGTTCAAGAACTTCAGGAGTACATCAGAAAACATTTGCCTCCCTTGAAATGGGAACGAACCTATGATGAAAAGATCGCCTATTATCGGGCAATCGAAAAATTGGTCGGCAAAGAAGGTGTAGAATACTGATTGATTGAGAATCAGATGATGAACCTATTGAAAAAATGGAAGGACGTCCGCTCGTTAACGCAGAGAATCTCAGCGCTCGAAGAGTCCCTTCGCGAAAAGAACGATCTTATCAGGACATTGAAAAATGAGAATGCCTCTCTCAAGGAGAGGTTAAAGAACCTGGTCTTTCGGTACAAAGATGTCGAAAGTGAAAGCGCAGCCATGCACTTTCGTCTCTACACCCTTACGTCTGACAACAAGATTTTGACGATGAAACTGTCAGGCACCACGGCACAACGGGACGGGCTGAAGCGGTGGATCGAGCAGATGAGGGGAAAGCATGACAACGGTGCATGAAAAGTACGCGCTTTACCTTCTGCATCTTGTCGTAGAGATGATGGAAGGCGAAGTACAGGAACTCGTACGATACGGAGTCTCTCCCATCGGCTTCGGACATATGCGGCCATTGAAAAAAGATCAACAAAAAAAAGTACTCGCCCTTTTTGCACAAATTAACACCTTTACGCAAGGTACTGCCGTAAAAATGATCGAGGCTGGCGCCGCGTTGGAAAACGATGAACAGGCAACGGAATGGATAGCAGCCATGCTTGGTGAAATAAAGGCGCTGACGTCTTTGGTCGGCGACGCGTACGAAGTTGAAAGAGAAAAAATTACGAGTTCGGTATGCGATCTCAAGAAGATTCTCCATGAGTGAACATTTTCGAGCGAAGTCGCCAGTTAAAACTGGCAGGCAGGCGGCAATGTCTGACAGTTAGCTGGTGCTTGAGGTTGCTCTTGGAAAAAGATTGCTGGCAGAGGAGATATATGCTCAATGGTTCACAAAAAAGAAGGGTTTCGGTCACCCTCAGCTCCTTTGAGGAAGACTTGCATAATATGGAACGCCTGCTGGAAAGCGCTGACTATGTTGGCGTAGTACATGAAATGGAGAACGACATCCCGGCACCGGCGAGAAAAGCCTTGATCGATACAATCGGTGGGATAAAAATCGGGATACAAACCCTCGTGAAACGCTTTGACATTGAACGAGATCGAAGAAGCCTAAGGCGCCAGCTTTTTGCACGGTTGATCTATAATTGGACAACGCTGGAGGAGATAAAAACAAAACATTTACGAGGATATGGAGGGGTTGCACAAGTGCTTAAACAAACCCTTGATCCCGAACTCGACTCGATCATCGGTCTGATCCGAGAAATGGAAAGACTATTGCAAACCGTGGAATCATAGGCTACTGGTGATGCTATTATGAGCAATGAATCAGCTGACCAACTCGTAATTCAACTCCGTAACGCCCTCGAGCGCGAAAGCGTGCTGAAGAAGCTTGCTTTGATGGGTCATTCCGCAGTGGATTCCCTCGTCTCTTTCCTTCTCTCCGGTCCCGGCCCCGGCAACGAGCATGAACCTGGGTGCCTCGCGGCGGAAGCGCTCGAACTCATAGGAGGAGACGATGCATTAAACGGACTCTTTACCGCACTTCTAACGCCGCTTGGTCTTCGCGATCCCGTGGAGGAACTGCAGCAAGAGGCGGTGAGAGATTGTATCTGCCATTCATTGCAGCGGATTGGAGACAGAAGGGCCATTGATCCGCTCCTTCTGGCTCTTCGGAAATATCGCCTCGTGGGTGCTGCTGAGGCGTTGGCATATTTTGGAGAACGACGGGCGATTTATCTTCTCGTAGCACTTCTTGAAGACAGTTTTAAAAGAGCGAGAGTTTCTGAAGCCATACTGAAATACGGACGTGATGCTGCGGAAGTGCTGATGAAGGCCATCGAGCGTAAACACATGAAAGACGACAGCGAAATACTGCCAAGTATCGAACGAAGGGCTGAGGCTGCAAAGCTTCTTGGCCTCATCGGGTACGGGCTGGCCGCCCCGGAGTTGACCCAATTACTCGATGACGAACAGGAAATCGTGAAGCTTGAGGCAGCTCTGTCATTGGCGTGGATAATGAAAGACCACATCCCTGAAAAGGCATCTGAAATCATCAACTCTGCTATTCACCACCCTGATCTCAAAACAAGACTCAGGGTAGAGGAAAAATTACACTTAACGATGCACAGGAACGAAGCCTCTTGGTAACCTTTAAGATCGTCAAAAATCGGCGGCGGGAGATTGATCGAGCGGTCAGGACTATCTCCCCCATCCATTTTTTTAAAGAGAATGACAATGAAGAGAAAAAAATGTGCCGCACATTCGTGATCGCTCCTGGTTTTACGGCACTTTTTCCCCATACCGGTCTACAAAACAATCAAGGACATAAAGGAGAAATATTTTTCTATGAAGTTCCACAGCATACTGCTTGAAAGACGGGAAGACAGCATACACAAAGAAACATGTGAAGCTCCCGACTTTTTTAGTGATTTAAATCTTGATCAGATCATCGATGCCATCACGTCCAGCAAGCAGGAATATAAATTAAAACCATTTTTTTATACGTCGTTATACGATATCGCTGCGATCAGGTATCGGCATGAAATCTTCCATGACCTGGAAGATGAAAATTTGTTCGAACATATAAAATCATTTGCGCAAAAAATGCTCTCTATGCGCGAACATCTTGCCAAGGCAGACAAACTTTACTACAAATACCAAAAAGAAGGATTGTTTTTGGAAGCTGTGGAAATTTATTGCGTTGCCATTACTTGCCTGTTACATGATTTGGCCCTGATAGATTTAAAATCTCGTGGCTTTTTGGCCTTCCGTGAATATTTGATCAACTATGCTTCATCCGCGAGTGTTAAATCGCTTTTAACGGAAACGAAAAAGCTCATAACTGATTTATCTACCGTAAGATACTGCATGCTCATAAAAGACAACAGCGTCAAGGTTCGCAAATATGAATCTGAAATTGATTACAGCGCGGAGGTTGAGAGAACATTTGATAAATTCAAACAGGAAGCTGTGAAAGATTACAAGATTAAAATTTCTAGCAGGCCGGAAATGAACCATGTTGAAGCACAAATACTGGATTTGGTAGCCAAATTATATCCCGACGTATTTCTAAGTCTCGACAATTATTTCGCGAAAAACGGCAATTATCTGGATGAAACGATGGCAGCTTTTGATCGGGAAATACAATTTTACGTCGCCTATCTAGAGCATGTCGGGCGTTTCAAACGGGAAGGCTTATCATTTTGCTATCCGCACATTGCCACCCAAAGCAAGGAAGTATATGATTATGAAGGATTCGATTTAGCCCTGGCCTATAACCTTATTACCAAAAACTCTTCTATTGTCTGCAATGATTTCTACCTGAAAGATAAAGAACGCATATTGGTAGTATCCGGTCCGAATCAGGGCGGCAAAACAACCTTTGCCCGCACCTTCGGTCAGCTGCATTATATGGCTAGCATCGGCTGTCCTGTTCCGGGAAGGGAAGCGCAACTCTTTTTGTTCGATGGACTTTTTACGCATTTTGAAAAGGAAGAAAACATCAAAGATCTCCGCGGCAAACTGGAGGACGATCTGGTCAGAATTCACGATATTCTTAACCAGGCCACACCAAACAGTATTATCATTATGAATGAAATATTAACATCTACGACATTAAATGATGCGTTGTTTTTGAGCAAAAAGATAATGACGAAAATACTACATGTGGATTCACTGTGCGTTTGGGTAACATTTATAGATGAATTGGCTTCGTTCAGCGAAAAAATCGTGAGCTTGGTCAGCACAGTAGTTCCTGAAAATCCGGCATTGCGGACCTATAAAATTGTTAGAAGGCCTGCTGATGGACTTGCATACGCCATATCCATTGCCGAAAAATACCAACTTACATACGACTGTTTGAAGGAGCGCATAAAATCATGAAGGCATTTCTCATGAATAAAGAACATGATTTTGACATGCAACGGAAATTACCTTTGAATGAACAAGCTTTAATACAAGACCTGGAGCTAAACACCTTGTTTGGCGCTATGGCGCTCGGCGACAAATTATTATTTGACGTGGCGAAAAAAGCTGTTTTGTCCGGTTTACATAACGATCTGGACACAATACACTATCGCCAGAATATTCTTAAGGATTGCATGAAAAACTCAGCCATTGTCAGGGAAATGTACGCTCTCGCGGTAGAATCAATTGAAGGAGAAAAAAGGCATTATTGGGTCTTGAGCAGCAAATATCCCAGCGGGATACTGTATGAAGCGCGAGAAACGTTGCAAATATTTGTGGGCATGCTTAAAAAACTAAAGAATATCACCGATGAACACGCCCATAAATTTGAGTCCGAGGGTTTTACGACGTTGTTCTCCATGCTTAAGAAGGAACTGAGTGATGAATATTTCACTATCATCCAAAGCCATTTAATTGATCTTAAATTCCGGAATGGAGTTATGAGCAGCGCTGAGTTGGGAAAAGGCAATAAAGGTGTCAATTACATACTTCGAAAACCACAAGACCAAAAACTGGGCTGGCTCGAGCGGATTTTTGCTAAAAAACCGTCTGAGTACACCTTTACTATACATGAGCGCGATGAAAACGGCGCCAGAGCATTGTCGGAATTAAAAGACATGGGAATCAACCTTGTTGCCAATGCGCTTGCCCAGTCTACCGATCATATTCTCAGTTTTTTTACCATGCTGCGGACCGAATTGGCTTTTTACGTTGGTTGTTTGAATTTACATGAGCAGCTTACCCGAATGGGAGAACCGATGTCCTTTCCCCTACCTGTGGCGTCCAGTGAACGCAGACATGCTTTTAAAGAATTATACGATGTTTGTCTGGCCCTAACTGTGAAACAAAAAATCGTAGGCAACGATATGAATGTGGACAATAAAGAACTCGTGATCATTACGGGCGCCAACCAGGGCGGTAAATCGATTTATTTGCGAAGCATAGGTTTGTCCCAATTGATGATGCAATGCGGTATGTTTACGCCGGCTGAATCGTACAGCGCCAATATCTGTAGCAATCTTTTTACACACTACAAACGGGAAGAAGACGCTACCATGAAAAGCGGAAAACTCGATGAGGAACTCAGTAGAATGAGCGATATCGTAGACAATATAACATCAAATTCCCTGATGCTGTTTAATGAATCATTTGCAGCGACAAACGAAAGAGAGGGCTCGGAGATTGGGAGGCAAATAATTTGCGCATTATTGGAAAAACACATCACTGTGTTCTTCGTTACACATTTATATGAATTTGCGCACGGCTTTTATGAGAAACATATGGAGCACTCCATGTTCCTCCGGGCTGAACGACAAACTGACGGAAGCCGCACCTTTAAAATAATCGAAGGCGAACCATTGCAAACCAGCTATGGTGAAGATTTGTACAATAGGATATTTAGCAATACCACTGTCATTGCCAAATAGACGACAACGACTATTCATGAGGAGGAACATATGTCAAAAATAAAAAAGATAGCAGGACGAGAAATTCTGGATTCTCGGGGTAATCCAACGATCGAGGTAGATGTGATCCTGGACAACGGCAACATGGGCAGGGCGGCAGTTCCATCTGGTGCATCTACGGGAAGCAAGGAGGCCGTGGAACTCCGTGATAACGACAAGAAACGGTACCTTGGAAAGGGTGTTCTCAAAGCAGTGGCTAATGTGAACAAGGTAATCGGACCCGAGCTCATCGGTAAAAATCCTGAGGACCAGGGTGCGCTTGACGCGCTGATGATTAAGCTTGACGGCACCGAGAATAAAGGCAAGCTGGGAGCAAACGCGATTTTAGGCGTCTCTCTGGCGACGGCAAAGGCAGCGGCCCGGGATAAAGGGCTGTCTATATTTCGGTATCTTGGCGGCGATAATGCCAAGCGCTTGCCCATACCGTTTTTCAATATTCTGAATGGCGGCAAGCACGCGGACAATAATGTTGATATCCAGGAGTTTATGGTCTCACCTGTTGGAGCAAAATCATTTAAAGAAGCGCTCAGAATGGCTGCTGAGACGTACCATACCTTGAAAGCGGTTTTGAAGTCGAAAGGTTTGAACACCGCCGTCGGAGATGAGGGCGGGTTCGCCCCGAATCTTTCTTCAAACGAGGAAGCGATCCAGATCATTATCTCTGCAATCGAAAAGGCAGGATATAAGCCCGGATTCGACATTTCTATCGTTCTAGATCCGGCTGCAAGCGAATTTTATCAAGAGGGCAAATATGTCTTGAAGGCGGATAACAGCAAGCTATCTTCGAAAGAAATGGTCGGTTACTATGCGAACCTAATCTCAAAATATCCGATTATCTCCATCGAAGACGGGCTTGCGGAAGACGATTGGGACGGCTGGCAGATATTTACGAAAGAACTGGGTAAGAAGATCCAGCTTACGGGAGATGATATATTCGTCACGAATCCTAAGATACTGGCTGAGGGAATCAAAAAAAACATTGCCAATTCCGTATTGATAAAGCTAAATCAGATCGGCACTCTGTCCGAAACACTAAAAACCGTAGAAATGGCGAAAACAGCCAATTACACCTGTATGTTTTCGCACCGCTCAGGAGAAACAGAAGACTCGTTCCTGGCAGACATCGCAGTTGCGACGAACGCAGGCCAGTTAAAGACCGGTGCACCTGCACGGTCTGAGCGATTGGCAAAGTATAACCAGCTGCTTAGGATCGAGGAAGAATTAGGTTCAAAAGTGGTCTTCAGAGGCGACCTGCGCTGGTAATAAGGTGATGGGTACGCTATTGATGCGATCATAGCAGCGAATATCAATATGCGGAGTGCGCTGTATGGGCTCGATCTTTTGCTCAATCCAAAAAGATGTAAGGCAACATTAAGATTTTCAGGAGGGTGATTTGCTGGATCATCATCTCACAGAAATACACGATTCTGTAGTTTACAAAGCATCCCTGAAAGCCATGGTCAAAAGAGAGGATGCATGGAGAAAAGTCCTGGTATGCATTCTGATATCTTGAGTAGAGTTGGATTTCAACTGTCGCCCCGTGAAATTCACTATCTCTATTGGTACATCCAAGGGAGCATCATGAATCCAGAAACGCGCAAAGCTCTCCGCAAAGCTTGGGGTTTCTGTGAGCGCCATGCTTGGGCGGCTATGCTCGTGGAGTTGGCATTTCGTCCGAGCTTTCTCCATGGTCCTGCAATGCTCTATGAAGACATTCTGGCCCGTGCCGTTCCTGCTTTTGATGTTCCCAGTCCTTTGCAGAGCCTACGATTGAGAGCAAAACTCCGCGATAAAGGTCCCTGCTTGATGTG
>Ga0182027_10005942_pt1 | contig 18409 bp, 13 predicted proteins | sample 712E1DmetaG_FD_121300 | JGI IMG/M metagenome (GOLD analysis project Ga0182027, IMG submission 121300) | Permafrost microbial communities from Stordalen Mire, Sweden - 712E1D metaG (Illumina Assembly) | ecosystem: Environmental > Terrestrial > Soil > Wetlands > Permafrost | place: Sweden... | reverse complement strand
CTGAAACTGACTTGCCCGTATTCCCCCGTAATAGAGGGAATCCCGTCGATGATAATCAAAGGCTGATTGCTGGCATTGATGGAACTGCCACCTCTTAGTTTCATCATTGACTGTCCACCCGGAGTTCCTGAACTCTGGACAACGGCAAGTCCTGCAGCCTGTCCTTCAAGGACCCCGTCAATGGTCCTGATAGGGATGTTCTTTATTTCATCCTCATTCACCAGGTCTATGGAACCGGAAATCAGCTTTTTACTTGTTGTACCGTAACCGACAACGACAATCTCACCAAGAGGAATGTCCTGGTCCTTCATGATAATATTGATCAATTTGTTACCGTTTATGGGAAATTCCTGAGTTTGCATCCCCATATATGAAAAGATCAATACACCAAGGTATGGAGCCTGCAGTGAGTAATTTCCATTTTTATCAGTAATTGTTCCTTTCGTAGTGCCTTTCACCCAGATAGAAACTCCTGGAATGGGCGATTTATCGTTTGCTGCAGTTACTTTACCGCTCACCGGAATGTCTTGAGCCATCAGTGATGGGATTAACAGAGCAAACAGTAATAATAGAAGGTAATGTTTTTTCATATAATTGAGATTAGTTAGTAATTACTCTTTTAGGGGTATTATTGCTATTGAAACCGGTGTAATGTCCATCCCGACATCGACAACGGTATATTGTTTTTCCCCGTTCGGCCCCTTAGCGTAAAATCCTTCGCTTGATTGGGTTTTAAATAATGTTACAAGAAAACCTGAATACCGGTTGTAAAAAGTGACATTCATTGATGTATCTGTGCCTTTGTTGTCCATGAGATGATAGGTGATCAGGTCATGGAAGTTTGAGGAATAACCTGATAAAACACCTGGTTGGACAAAATCCTTCTCATTGGTATGTTCCTTCCCACGGATAGGTTTTTTTTCAAGGTCCGGTGTTATTTTTCCCGAAGTTACATCAAAAGTATCGCCTTTTTCCAGATAGCTTACATGCAGGTTTCTGATATCAGCAAGCCCATGAACCTGAGTGAAGCTGGCATCAGAACTATTGATGATTGTAATGCCCGAACATCCTGCAACGGTCACCAGGTTTTTACTGCAATTATAAATGAGAGCTGTGTTTTCATCGATCCCAAACCCCATGAAAAACCGGGGTTTTTCCTTCATGAGTGCTACTGCAAGCCGGCCAATTCTGGCCCTTGTATTAAAATGCTGATCTACAATTCCGGGAGGGAAGAAACCAAGTCCCTTCGACATCAGAACGCCCTTCTCTTCAGGGAAGTCGTCACCCTGGTAATCAGTAATGACACCATGTTCCAGGGCACTCATGCTGTTGCCTCCTCCTATCATAGCTTCACTCATGATTGCAGCGCCGGCGCTGGTTCCACCTATTACACCTCCTGACCGGAAAACCTCCCAAACAGCTTCAAGCACAGGAGTTCTGCTGCCATCGGTTCCGAGAAGCGCCTTAATGGTGCGAAGCTGGTCGCCTCCCGTAAACCAGACTGCTGAGCATGACTTCACTATTGCGGCCAACCGGGGATCCTTGCCATTATCTCTCCAGTTTGACTCGTTGAAATCCTGAGTGCTGTCATCATCAATTAAAGCGATATTAATCAGATGAATGTTTTCTGGTTTTACACCATAGGATATCAGGATGTTACGAAAACTCACATACGATTGTACAGGTACACCGCTTGCAGAGGGAATAACTGCAAAAGAAGCATTCCCTGTACCACCTGCGAGAGAGATCAGCTGGTTGTAAATACTTTTATTGTCAGCTTCCAATCCTCCTCCTACAATCACAAGGTTTCCCCCTGACAGGGTCTGACTGCCGGAATTGATTGAAAGAAGCAATGCTGATACAAAAAACACTATCCTTAACTTGTTCATTTGATCCTTTTGGTTTAATCTCTCCCGGGTAAATTCCCCGCAGCTTGCTGCGGAACCGGGGGCCGGGGCCAGCCCCGTGGTTCATACCAATGATTCTTTTATAAATTTGATAGCTGTAACTGGACTGTATTGGTGTTTATTCCCTTTATTGAAACAACTTCCTGGCATTGAGAATGCACTGAATAATCCGGAGAAAAAGGAAAAAAATAACAATGCCTGCGATGGATTCATTTGAGGTAGAGTTATTAGTATGGTAAAGCAAAAGGTAAAATAAAATACCGAGACAGATTAAATGTTATAGCGAAAATAGCAAATATTGGAAATTCAATCACAGTGAACATAACTTTTTTTCCCACATTTGTTGAATGAAACATAAAACCATGTTGTCATTATTTAAAAATGCTCAGATTTATAGTCCCCATTTTCTTGGGATTAAGGATGTTCTCACCGGAGGAAAATCTATCCTTGCCATGGCCGACTATCTTGAACCTCCTTCGGGTGCAGATGTGGAAATAACTGACTGCAGCGGGCTATGGCTTGTACCCGGTCTTATTGATTCTCATGTTCACATTACCGGTGGCGGAGGTGAAGGAGGCCCTGCAAGCCGGATGCCAGAACTCCGGTTGAATATGATGCTGGAGGCTGGGGTTACAACCGTCATCGGCTGCCTGGGTACCGACGGAATTACCCGTTCAGTGGAAAGCGTTCTGATGAAAGTCAAGTCGTTAAGGGCTATGGGAGTATCGGCCTGGATGTATACCGGGGCCTATCAGGTACCAACTCCTACAATAACCGGAGATGTAATGAAGGATATTGCCCTTTTTGAAGAGATCATCGGCATAGGGGAAGTAGCCATCTCCGACCATCGTTCTTCAGTACCATCCACAAATGAACTGGCAAGAATTGCAGCCCAGGCGCGTGTTGCCGGAATGATCGGCGGGAAAGCAGGTATTGTCAACCTCCACCTGGGAGATGCCCGGGATCCTTTCAGGCCTGTCCACGAAGTGGTTGCCCATAGCCAGTTGGGATACAAACAATTCGTACCTACTCATTGCAACCGTAACGACTATATTTTTGAAGATTCCAAAGAATACGGGAAAATTGGGTATATCGATATCACAACAAGTTCCTATCCATATTATACCGACGAAGAAATAAAACCGTCGAAGGCATTGAAACAGCTCCTTGAAAGTGGTGTGCCCCTGAGCCATATAACATTCACCTCGGATGCCTGCGGCTCACTTCCCGGCTTCGATCCGGTAAGCGGGGAACTGATAAAAATTGAAATGGGACTGCCTTCTTCTGTCCTCCGGGAAATAAAAGAGGCGGTATTGGAGGATGGGATACTCCTGGAACATGCGTTGCAGGTGGCAACATCCAATCCGGCGAACATCCTGAAGTTACAAGGCAAAGGGAATATAAAGGAAGGATTCGATGCCGACCTGTTGCTCCTTGCCCCGGACTTCAGGATAGTTCGTCTCATGGCCAATGGGAGAATGATGCTACCCGCATGAACCCTGTTAGAAAAGGTTCGCAGATAACAAGTTAAAAAAATCAAAAACAGTATGACAAGATATAGCTTAATCACTGTCACCTTGTGTTTGTTCCCTGCAATCACGCAGGCACAGGTCCTGCCCGGCCAAAAGCAATCTCCTGCAGTGAATGATTTTGCCGGTACTCTCTCTTTTCTTTCGTCCGACTGGATGGAAGGGAGGGAAGCTGGCGCCAGAGGCGGGTTTATGGCTGCCGATTACATTGCAAGCATGATGCAACTATACGGATTGGCGCCTTCCGGAGATCTGGATCAGTCAAATAATACCCGTGATAAAAAACCGGGTAGTAATAGTACCTTCAAACGGACCTATTTTCAGAATTTTGAGGTGGTCCGGTATAAAACCGACAAAGAAACCTTTGCATTTATACAGCGGACATCCACTTCTGAATCTGCACTTCAGTTATCAGCCGGAACTGATTTTGAATTGAGATCAGGCCCTTACGGCAGAGAGGCAGAAACAGGGGTGGTATTTGCAGGGTATGGGATAACTGCACCAGATAAAGCCTACGATGATTATAAAGGGCAGGATGTCAAGGGCCGTATTGTCGTAGTATTGGACGGGTTTCCCGGTCATGCCGATACCACCTCCCCGGCCTGGAAGAAACTGGGCAAAGCTTTCGGGGAGAAGCACGCCTCAGTGGATGAAAAACTCAGGATCGCAGAACAACATGGGGCTGTGGCTTTGATCCTTGTAGCGGCAAATGGAAGCATCAGGCCACTCAGCCATTCTCAGATGAATCGGAATATCCTGAACTCAGTGATGAATTCTCCCAAAATCACTGAACCCGAATATGATGATCCGGATTATATATTACCAGGTGATACTACTATCGCAATAGCGCCTTGCTTTAGCCTGGGCCCTGATGCCACCAGCCAGCTTTTCGCCGGAACAGGGATTGTTCTAACTGGTTTTGAAACGAAAATTGCCCACGATCTGTCACCTGCCCCGATGCCACTGAAAGACAAGATAATCAGGTTTTGTGTTTCGGTTAAACAGGAGTCAATAGGTGTGCACAATGTGCTGGGCATGATACAGGGGAAGGACAGCAGCCGTAGTATTGTTGTTGGTGCACATTATGACCATCTGGGCATCCGCAACGGGAACATATACAATGGTGCAGATGATAACGCTTCCGGTGTTTCCGGAATGCTTGCATTGGCCAAAGTATGGAGTGAGAATTGTGAACGGCCTGCCTGCAACATTATTTTTGCAGCATGGACTGCCGAAGAAAAAGGACTTTTGGGAAGCAGTTATTTTGTTCAGCACACAAGAGCAAATCCCGGCAAAATCAAGCTCAGCGTTAATCTTGATATGATTTCGCGCAGCGCTCCGGAAGATACCGACTGCCGTATTCTGAGTATCGGGACGATGAAGGGGAATGAATATCTGCAACATATGGCTGCAGAAGGCAATCTCCGGCTTTCTCATCCTTTTAAACTTGACCTCTGGGATGTAACAGGGCATTTCGGAAGCGATTATGCCTCATTCACGGCTGTAAAAATCCCTGTGATGACCTTCTTTTCAGGATTTCATGATGACTATCATACCCCCCGGGACATCTCCGCGAAAACAGATCCCGGGAAAATGGAGTCCATACTAAAACTTGTGAATGGCTGTATCAGGCAAGCTCTTGATAGCATCCAGTCTAAATAATCACAATCGGTTAGAAATACTCCTGACAGTGACTTTCTCCAGCATTTTCATGTTGACTTCAACGCCGATTCCCGGTTTTTTCGGAACATCCATGGTTCCATCAGGGTTAACGAGAAATTCAGGTTCGACGATGTCTTCCTTGTAGTACCGTTTACTTGCAGAAATATCACCCGGAAGGGTAAAATTATGCAGTGAGGCTAATGCAACATTTCCGGCACGGCCGATTCCGGATTCAAGCATACCGCCACACCAAACCGGAATGTTCATAGAAGAACAATAATCATGAATGAGTTTTGATTCGGTAAAACCACCAACACGCCCGGGCTTGATATTGATGATCCTGCAACTGTCCAGTTCAATTGCGGCACGGGTATCGTCAAGCGAATGGATGCTTTCGTCCAGACAAATGGGTGTTTTTAGCTCACGCTGAAGCTTTGAATGATCAAAGATATCTTCATACCCCAGAGGCTGCTCAATCAGTAATAAATTATAATCATCCATTTTTTTGAAAATGTCGATATCGTCCAGTGTATAAGCAGAATTCGCATCAACCTGTAAAAGAATATCAGGAAACTCCTTCCTGATCGCTTCCACAAATTGCAGATCATACCCAGGAGAGATCTTGATCTTGATTCTTTTATACCCTTCAGCAAGGTAAGCTTCAACTTTTTTCAGAAGCTCAGCAACCGATGACTGGATCCCTATGCTGACGCCAACATCAATTTTTTCGCGCGTTCCGCCAAGCAGCCTGGAAAGCGAAATGTCCCTGGTTTTGGCGAAGGCATCCCACAACGCAGCTTCCAATCCGGCTTTAGCCATCATATGCCCGCGGACCTTCGCATACATCGCAATGGCTTCATCAATGGATGCAATATCTTTTCCAAGTATTGACGGGATCAAAAAATCCTGAAGGATATGCCAGGCAGTCGGAACTGTTTCATAGGAATAAAAAGGGGTTCCTTCAGCGACGCTTTCACCCCAGCCTGTAACCCCATCAGCATCCACCCTTACAATGATATGTTCTTCGTCATACTCTGTCCCCATTGATGTTACAAACGGGCTGACAAGAACCATTTTAATATGCCGAAGTTCAACGTTCTCTATATGCATAGGTTTGTTATTAAGAGAAATTACTGTTTTTATAAATTGTCCTTTATTTGTTGAGTAACCGAAGTATGGGATATGCTTCCCCGGCTTTTAGCAGGTGAGAGAAAAGTTTGTATGTTACCAGGCCCAGTTCCGACTTCGGTTCTAAAGCTAAAACAATCAGGTTGCCTTTCAGTTGAGCGGCCGGTATAAAATAATAATCGTTGGCGGAAATAGTACCCTTATATTCCCGGGATATAACACTGGGGTTCACTGTCATATCATCTTCAAAATCAATGGAATCAATAGCAGTGACAAGATATTGCTCAATTTTTTGTTCACCGGTTTTTTGATATTGAGAAAATTTGAGGGAATGCCTGTTAGCCCAATCCACAATATCTGTTAATTGTTTTGGGACCAGATATCCAAGCGGTTTTGTAACATTAAACAGGGATTTAACTAACGGGCGATAATCGTTCACTGTGATTACCGAATCCCTGCCGGAATAACCTGACAACAATGGAATTTTTAGTTTTTTCCCGTTCCCCACGTGTTCCGATTGAACAGATACCTCCTGATCCGGACCGGGGTTAATCAGTTTTTCCCTTTCTCCGGCAACAAGGTTTTTGATGTTGTCTTTATGAAAGAAAACATACTCAAGCATTCCCCTAATACCGGTCATCTGCCCTTCGGCACGATGTTTCAGGTTTTCTGCAAGGTCATCTTTCCCGTTCATACCTTCCTGTATGAAGGAAAATGTATTCTGGATCCCAAAACTTTGACGTCCGTCGTTAATATCAAAAGTACTGTGCCTGATATAAGCAAGTTCAGGCGGTCCCCCCGGACAATAGATAAAGGACGAAAAGTTACGGTCGTTAAGATATCTGAGTAGGAACGGAATATAATTTTCATTTGATAATTCCCTGATTTCTTCAGAAACGTTCGGATTTGTTGTTGCCCCCTCTGTTTCATCAAAATTTTTCCGATATCCGTATTTTATCCATTCCTCACCATAGGGTGAATATTCATGAACATCCACCGTTACATCAAAAAGGTATTTATCGAAAAGTTTATGCAATGCAATTGTCTCGGGTTCAGTAAGAATCAGATGATTGCGGTTCAGATCGGCACCATTGGCATTTCGCCTTTCATTGGCTTCTGAGCCATCGGGATTCATTTGAGGAATAAGAATAAAATCAATTTTATTAAAAAGATAACTGTTGACAGGCTTCAGTAGCTCCTCGGCAAGCAGCAATGCGCCTTCTTTACCGGATTGTTCATTGCCATGCTGCTGGGCAAAGACAAGTACTTTGATTTTTGATTTGTCCACACCGAATTGGGATGAAGAGAACATCAATGCATAAAGGTTTTTCCCTTTCACGGATTGTCCGATTATTTCGATTTTCAATAAACCGGATTTCTTATCAAGCAGATGAAGGTAAGATGTTAATTCCTCATAGGAAGTTACTCTTGTAAAGTTGTTCTTTATCAGTGGAAGAGTTGGGGCCTGAGCAAAAAGAAAGAAAGGGAATATAAGAAAGACCAGGAACGATATTGCGGTTTTCATGATAAGTGACATCTTCATTTTTGATTAATAAACAAAGATATCTTACAATCGGGAGAACGCAAAATTTTATCTTTCAACTAATACCGGAACTAACAGTTCGGGCTGGTCAACAAGACTGATTTTTCCACCAGGCTCATCTTACAAGAAAAGGCAGGGACTGTTTATCCGTATTACCAGATTACAATCCGCAATGTATCAGAGGCAGTACCTTTACATCCGAATGCGTCAGAAAATTCTTTCATCAGCGGAAGTGTGGCATTGATTCTCCAGCGGGCCGGAGAGTGCTCATTGGTCTGCACCTGGTTGATAAGACTCTCATTGGTCATATTCTCACGCCAAACCTGGGCCCATCCCAGGAAAAAGCGTTGCTGGTATGTAAACCCGTCGATCTTTTCCGGTTTCTTTTTACCTTCCAGGGATTTTTCAAGGGCATAGTACCCGAGTGTTAATCCGCCCAGGTCGGCGATATTTTCGCCCAATGTAAGTTTGCCATTGATTTTGAAACCTTTGGTTACTTCGATGGAACTGAAATATTCTTCCAGTTTTTTACCGAGAGCGATGAAATTTTTAGAATCTTCCGGGGTCCACCAGTTACTCAGGTTCCCGTGGCCGTCGTATTGTGCCCCCTGGTCGTCGAAGCCGTGTGTCATCTCATGTCCGATCACCCCGATGATGGCGCCATAGTTGATGGCATCATCGGCATCGGGATTGAAAAACGGCGGCTGAAGGATAGCTGCAGGGAATACGATTTCATTGTTAGTGGGATTGTTGTAAGCATTGATAGTTTGAGGCGTCATATCCCATTCCTTTTTGTCAACGGGTTTCCCGGCTTTTGAAATCATATCGTGGTGTTCCCATAAGGCGATATTCATACTGTTTTCGACCAGTTTGTCAGGTTGGATATCAATGCTGGAATAATCTTTCCAGGTATCGGGATACCCGATCTTCCAGGTGAAGGCAGCCAGTTTTGTTTTTGCTTTTTCCTTGGTGGGAGCGCTCATCCATGTAAGTTTATCGATCCGGTCACGGTAAACGGAACGGACGTTTTCGATCATCTCGGAAACTTTTTTCTTGGAAGACTCCGGAAAATATTTAGCAACATACAGTTTGCCAAGGGGCATCCCCAGCCTGCGGTTAACACTCATGATGGCACGTTCTTCCCTTGGACGCTGAACTTTTACACCATACATGACCGTACTGAAAAAATGAAAGGATTCTTTATTGAATTGAGTCGGCAATAAACCGGCATAAGTTGAAAGAACCTGCCAGCGGAAATAAGTTTTAAGTATGTCAACGGGAGTTGACTTGATGAGCATTCCAAGGTTTTTCAGGTAATTTTTATCCTGTACGATTACTGTATCGGTATGCAAACCATAGTTTTTATAATAATCAGCCCAATTGATACCCGGAGCCAGTTTCTGAAGTTCCGAAAACGGGATTTTATTATAGATCTTGACGGGATCGCGCATTTCGAAATTCTTAAGCTGGATCAGAGCCAGCCTGGTTTCGAAATCAAGGATCGTTTGCCCTGGGGCAGCCACATTCCATCCGGCCATAGAAAACATCTTATCCACATGTTTAACAAATTCGGCCCTGATCTTAACCATTGCAGAATCCTTGTTTTCATAATAATTGCGGTCGCGCATCGACAGACCGCCCTGTCCCATGAATATGGCATTCATGGCGCTGTTCCGGTCATCGGCATTAACATAAACTCCAAACGGTCCCGAAATATTGATCTTTGCCAGTTCACCGGCAAGCGCAACCAGGTCAGCATTGCTTTTTGCAGCAAGGATCTTATCCGACAAAGGAATGATGGGAGTAATGCCGCGTTTAGCAATTGTAACAGTGTCAAGGTATGATCGGTAATACCCGGTGATCAGCTGGGCCTCGCTGCCTTTCGTGGGATTTTCCTGCGCCAGCAGTTCATTGATAATCCCCTTGATTTTCACCTCCCGGTTCTCTTTATCCAGGATTTCAAACGAGCCCCAGGCACCTTCCGTTGAAGGAACCGGATTGTTTTTTTTCCAGTTGCCGTTTGCAAAACCATCGAAATCAGCGCAGGGCTTCTTCGTTGAATCGATGCCCGAAAGATCAAAGGCAGGAACCTTCTTTTCGGAATTCATTTGTTTTTTATTGTTGCTGCAGGAAACGGAGAGAAGCATCGTCAACCCGAGCAGCGTAATCATCAGAAATACAAGTTGTTTTTTCATTTGGTGAATTTTTTTTACAAAAATAGTCGATTTTTATTTGGAAATTCAAGCTCTGGTATGATAAGCATTCATTTTTTTAAACTTCCCGGTTTTTGCAATTTACCGGATCCGGGGAATAAACAAAACTTCCAGAGCAACCGGACTTAATAAAAGTGTGGTAATAACTTGACTTTTCCTTATTTTATCGTACGTTTGTGTATACAATCAGATCCGGATTATATTTTACGGCAAATAACTCACAAAGTAAAACGAAGTCTTATGAAAAAGTTCTATCTGCTATTATTTTTTGTATTCTTCTTCTTCAGCGTTTTCAGCCAAACCCATATTACGCTTTCTTTCGCTGGCAAAGATTCGGTAAGTCAGAACCTCATTTCGCTTGACAGTGTTTATGTAAAGAATCTTACAGAGAACAGTGATACCCTATTATTTGGTCCTGTCCCGGAACTCTCCTTAACAGCCACCTGGCCTTTTGGGATTGATGAAAATAATGTAAACAGTTCAGGATCATTCATGCTGAAGCAGAATTATCCGAACCCTTTCCAGGGGTCGACAAATTTTAGCATTTACAGGGGATACAGAGGCCCGTTGAATTTGATCCTGTTCGATGACATAGGGACTAAACTGGCAGAATACAGCAACGTTTTTGAAAAAGGACTTCATTCATTTGTAATTTCATCATCTGTGAATAAAGTTATGATCCTGACCGTGTTCGACGCAAATAACAGCAAATCGATAAAAATCATTAGTAACGGTCAAAGCAATGAATGTAATACAATTAAATATCTCGGCCAGACTGCGAATGCCGTAAAAAACAATCTGAAAAATCTGGATAATGCAGATTTCATCTTTTATCTTGGCAACCTTACGATGTTCACTGCCTATGCCAAAGGGTATAAAGTAAAATCCATCCTTGACAATCCGAAAGCTGACAGTACGTATATTTTATATATGTCAAATTCATTAACCTGTGGTACTTCCATCACCGTTAACCATGTGATATTAGGGGGTGTTGCCCCGGTTAACAAAACAGTAACTTATGGCACTGTCACAAATATACCCGGTGAACTTACAAAATGCTGGATTACCAGTAACCTTGGCGCAAACCATCAGGCAGCCACAGTAGATGATGTTACGGAACCTTCGGCAGGCTGGTACTGGCAGTTCAACCATAAACAGGGGTACAAAAATAATGGTACGACGGTTACCCCTTCCTGGACGATAACCGACATAAGTGAAAATCTTGACTGGCAGTCCTCCAACGACCCGTGTCTTTTGGAACTTGGCAGCGGGTGGCGCCTTCCCACTAATTCTGAATGGCATAATGTGAATACAATCGGAGGCTGGATCGATTGGAATGGCCCATGGGACTCTGCTTTAAAGCTCCATGCCGCTGGTAACCTCAGCCATAGCGATGGTTCGCTGAACGACCGGGGCATGAGCGGGTATTACTGGAGCGGTTCGCAAAGCGATGTTTCCAACAGCTGGTACCTGTATTTCTACAGTGGATCAAGTGGCACGCCCAGCTTCAACAAGGCACTCGGCTTCCCTATCCGCTGTTTGCGCGATTAGGTCAACAGGGTGACATTATAAAAAAAATCAAACCGAACAGCTGAATTTGCTTCCACGAAACAGCAGCAATGAATAACTATTATACAAGCAAAGGAGTTTCAATTTTTTTTTGCATTTTATTCATGCTGGCATCAGTGGTTCATGCAAGGGCACAAAGCCATGATGTTGATATAGTCATCCACCTGCGCGGAGTTTATGCAAGCAAAATAATCCTTTTAAACCTGTCGGTTGATAAAACCTTTAAGCCTGTTGAAGAGGTACAGAACATAAAAAACGGTGAAACAACCAAACTGACTGTTTCCCGGGATTACCTGCCAGGAGAATTTGTTTTGAGATTCGAGTACAAAGAAAAGGAATCAAGTGCGCCATATCCATCCGAAAGGAATCTTTTCATCAATGATCAGGAACCGGAACTATGGATTAACCCGATGTACTGCAATAATGCCGATAGCAGCTATTTTCAAAAAGATGAAAGGGAAAATGGAGCGTTTGTGAAATTTTCAAAAGAAAATGGCAGGCAAAAAGAAAAACTAGGGTTGTTGCAGAATTTACTTATGAACTATGATGATCCCGGATCAAAATTTTACAGGCAGGGTATCAGGGAATATGAACAACGGCGACAGGCATACGACCAATGGCTTGACACCCGGATCAGTCAGGATAAACCACTCTTTGTAAGCCGTTTGTATTGTTTGCAATTTGTGCCGAAGATCCTATGGAAGGGCAGCGAAAATGACAGGGTCAAAAGCATGATAGCCCACTATTTTGACGGCATGGATTTTAAAGATCCCGTATTGATAAAAACATCCGGCCTGAGCAAATGGATGGATACTTACGTCAACCTTTACGGACAATTATGTACAACAGCCGCTCTGCGTGATTCCTTATTCCCTGTAGCCGGTAAAACCGCGATTGAAAAAGCCAGACAAGGCAATCCGCTGGTATATGGCTGGATGGTGGATTATTTCTACAGGGGATATGAAACCAACGGCATAACGGCGGGGATGAAGATATTGGAGCCATACCTTAGTGATTCAACCTGCCTTACATCAAAAAGACAGGAAATTGCCCGAAGGTTGAAAGGCATGGAAACTCTGGTTTCAGGAAGCACAGCACCAAATATCATCATGAAGGATTCCGATGAAAACCTGTTTGACCTGAATTTATTCAAAACAGAGTGCCGGTATATTCTTATCCTGTTCTGGTCGGCCGGTTGCAGCCACTGTGTGGAGACAGTTGATTTACTTTACCCCTGGCAACAGCAAACGGGCATTCAGCAGAAAGTACAGGTTTTGGCCGTAAGCCTGGATGAAACAGAAACAGAAATCAGATTGTATAAACAGAAGATAATGCAGCTGAAAGGATGGAAGCACCTGCATGCAAAGGAAGGTGTTCGCAGCAAAGCCGCTGCCGATTATTTTGTATTAGCTACCCCCGTGATGGTTTTGGTGGATGCGAAAACCATGAAGATTGTCGACATTCCAGGTACAGTGCGGGAATTAATGGCTATCGTCAATTAATTTTTTTAAACATCCCCTGCTTAATTTCAGTGTGCCGGATTGCTCCCCCGGTAGAACCTGTTTTTATAGCGAGGATGCTTAAAAGAAGGGCTGCAATGAGGAGATACAGGCTGAACCGACTTAATAATTTCTCCCTTGTTTTTGTAATATAAAGACCGATAATTGACAATGCGGAAGTTGCCATCAGGCCAATAAAGAAAAACAGGGCGATATTTTCGTGGGGTTCAATGATATCTTCAGTAATACCCGGATAGGTTTCCATGATTTTTCCGGCGTCATCCCCTGTTAAATATGCAAGCAGGGCGAATACCCCTAACAGCAGATAACCCCAAAGAGAAAGTTTTTGAAGCTCTTCGCTTTTTCTGACTATTGCAACAATATTGAACAGTATGGCAATACCCAGGCCTACAATGGGCAAATGTGTAAAGACAAGATGTAATTGAGCTGAATTCATATTTTTTATTTTTTTGGTTACTAAAATGCTTGTTAAACAATCAGGGTCTCATATGCTCATAATGCCATTTCCTTCAGTGCGTTAACCAACACATCAAGGTCGGCGGGAGTAGTATAAATATTCGGGGTGATGCGGCAGCCATGAACACCGGCACCGTCAATGGCGACGGTGTAAATCTTATATTTCTTCAGAAGTGTATCGGCCATCTCAGATGGTTTCATCCCTTTTATCCCGGCATTAGCAATGCCACAGGAACAGGAAGGATCGGCAGGAGTGTTAAGTATGATGTTGGGCAGATCCCTGACTTTGGCGGTCCAGTATGTCTGGAGGTACCGCAGCCGGTCCTCCTTCCGGTCAGGCCCTACCTTCATATAGAAATCAATGGCATCGGAGATTGTAAGGTCGGTATGCACAGGATGGGTACCGGTATGATTAAGCCGGGAGATGTCATCAGCAGGCAGCTCATTATTGGCGATAAGCGGCCATAACTTCCCTGTATTTTCTTTTTTAACCCACAGCAGTCCGGCCCCAAGCGGAACACTCAGCCATTTATGCAGGCTCGATCCGTAATAATCGCAGTTCAGTTCCGGGATGGTAAACCTGAAATGGGCCACAGCGTGTGCACCGTCGACCAGGACCTGGACTCCCTTGCTATGGGCCATGTCACATATTTTCCTCACAGGAAGGATATGGCCGGTAATATTGATCATATGGCTGATCATCAGTAAACGGGTCTTCCCGGTTATGGCATTGGCATAAAGATCTACAATCTCCTTATCGGATTCCGGGTGCAGGGGAACTGAAACTATTTTATTGACAATCCCATACCGTTTAGCAACCTGCCTGAACATATCAAGCATACTTCCATAATCCTGTTCGGCCATTACGGCTTCATCACCGGGTTTCCAGTCGAGACCGCCGATCACGATATCGAGAGATTCAGTAGTGTTCCGGGTGATGATCAGTTCTTCGGCCGGGCAACCCAGAAGGCCGGCCAGTTTCACTGCAGCTTTCTTCTTGTTCTCAAACTGGACCATGCGCATATACCAGGATCCCTGGTAATTTACCTCCCTCACGTGGCTGATAAAACTCTCAAGTGTTTCCTGGGGTAAAAAACAATAATATCCGTTTTCCAGGTTAATATAATCGGGTTTAAGCCGGTAGCCATTACGGATCCCCTCCCAGAATGTTTCATCCGGGGCAAGTTCCCCCGATAGCCGGCTTTTGTAGTTATCAAGCCATTCTTCAAGCCCGTATGTCCTGGTAGTAGCTGCAACGCTAAGCAATCCCAGGCTTTTAAGAAACGTTCTTTTATTCATAGGAAGAAAAAAGGTTTTACGGTTTAACTGCTATTGTCTCAATTTCCACGAGGGCCCCGAGGGGAAGTTTGACCACGGAACAGGTAACCCGTGCGGGCGGATCTTCCGGATAGTATTTTCCATAGACTGAATTCATGGCAGTAAAATTTTCCATGTCGCTGAGCAGGCAGGTTGATTTAACGACATCTTTAAAGTCATATCCGGCGGCTTTCAGGATAGCACCAATGTTTTTCATAACCTGTTCAGTCTGACCGGTGATCCCCCCCTCCGCCATTTTGCCTGTAATAGGATCAAGCGGAAGCTGTCCTGAAATATATAAAGTACCGTTGATCTCAACCGCCTGGCTGAATGGTCCGATGGGTTTAGGGGCAAAGGGTGTGTTGATTATTCTTTTTACGCTGCCTGCACCGGATAAATCCTTCTTTGCACTTTCAGCAGTACTTAAAATTTTTCCATCGGATTTCACCCGGGCGCTGATCATCTGCAATCCCAGAAAAAACATCAGAATAAATAACGGTATAGATTTTTGCATATCTTGAATTTTTATTGACAGAATGTTTTGTATGTGCTGCCATGGAGAATAAACCTAACTGGCTAAGAACAGCTAAAATTAGAAAATTTTTAACGTATTTCAATGCTTCGGGAGTCACATTTTATTGTAATTTTAAGGAAACAAATTAAGGGTTTTTATTTAAATCATCTGTTATGACAGAAATATTACCGGGGATAGGCTCAAGAGTGAAACATCCCCAGTTCGGGAAAGGGGTGATCGTCCAGATCCGTTCGGATGCCTATGAAATTTCATTCATTGAAACAGGCATCCGCCTGATCAACCGTAATTTTGAAGGGCTTGAAATAATTGAAGCTATTGAAACTGCTTCTGATCTTGCAACATATGAAAAACTTGAGAAAAGCCTTATCCGTGTTTTACGGCAATTCAGCGATGTGCAGGAGACGGTACCTATGGGCGGCAAATGGACGGGAGGGAAACTTGTGATGGTCCCGGGCGATAAAAGCCTGAAGGAAAAGGAAATTCCTGCAGACGTGTTTTTCCATAAAATTGTCATGGTACGTGACCGGATAAGGGTACTGGAGCAGAAGATCAATGCCAGTGCGCTGACCGATGAGGAAAAAGTGGAACTTCAGCAATATATCACAAGGATTTACGGGAGTCTCACAACTTTCAATATATTATTTAAAAATAAGGAGGACCAATTCGTAGGTGAAAAAGGAGTATAAGCAAGTCAATGGAATATTGCCGGTAAATTCAATTATCCTGTCGGGAGGGCCTCTATAAATACGGGCTACCTGAAATTTAACGATTGGGCGGAGAGTTCGGGTGTCTTATATCCCGACTGGTATCAGAATCTTTCAGGTTACAGGCAAGCTTCCGTGATTTATTATCATTTATAAGGCGGTCTTTTATTCTATCGGTTTTCCAACTGAAATATTTAATCTTACCACGTCAATGGCATAATCGATCCTGGCTCTCAGGAGGTTCACCCTGCTTTCTTCCAGTGCAGTTTCCGCGTCAAGCAGATCGAGGTTTGTTATTGCTCCCGTCTTGAAAGAGACTGCAGCAAGGTTAAGGGCCTCATATGCCTGTTTTACCTGAAGCATGCTTTGGTCGATTTTTTTTACGGAAGCAATCAGGTTTGTCTCATTCTGATATACTTCTGTGGAAATATCCCTGGAAGTCTGTTCAATGTCGCTCTTAGCCATGCTGATCTGGGATGTAGCCATTTTTATCGAGTTTCGCCTGCGGGTTGCGTCAAAGATCGAAGCGTTAAGGCCTATGCCGGCGGCAATATTGGGTGTAAACGCACTGAGGTCGGGGAAATAGCCGTTCTTGAACCCTCCTTCTGCAAAGACACCCAGTGTAGGGTTATCCATAACCCGGACCGAACGCAGGTGCAGTTGGGCATGTTTTTCGCGCAAGCGGGCCATCCCCATTTCAGACCGGTGATCCAGGGCAAAGATGATCAGAGAATCAGGCTGGATCTCAGGTTGTGAAGAAACAAAACTTCCCTGAACCTTCAAGGGGGTTTTTACGGGAAGCCCGAGAAAAGAGTTCAGTATTGCCTGCTGGGTTTGCCTTGAGGCCTCAAGGTCCACTTTCTGGTTCTCGGCATTGGATAAACGAACCTGTGTGGAAAGTATCTCGTATTGGGTTGCAGAACCTGTCTGTTCTTTCCGGGTCACAAAATCAATATGTTTTTGTAAAGTAGATATCTGGTTCTCTTTGATCTTGATGGCTTCCTGCAGATAGATAAGGGTATAATAACTTATCGAAGTAAGCAGGGTCAGGTGTTGACGGACCAGGTCAAGGTTCTTTTCAGAAAGTTCCTTGTTCGATTTCTCAAACTGAACATTGCGCCTGGTCTTTTCGAAATCATACACATTCTCATAAACACTTACGCCGGCGTTATAATTGTTATTTGGCGCCATGATGAAATGTCCCAGAACAGGGATGGTCAATTCCGGAACCGGGTCGATGCGGGTATATCCTGCATTGGCAGTAATATTCGGGTAATAGCCCGATTTAGCCAGTCCCACACCGGCTTCTGCCGCCTGGATCGCCTCCTGAGCCTTGTCGACAGTAGGATAGGATGCCAGGACCTGCTTCAGGATCCGGGGAAGGGACAGGGAGTCATCGGCAGAGATGGATATTCCCTGCTGCTGAGGGCTGCCGGAGACATGAAATAACATACCGGTGCAGGAAGCAAATACCAGGCAAAAGATCGCATTCTTGGATTTCATAGTACTTTATTACTTTTTTTTACTCTGAGAAAGAAAACAGGTATTGAACTGATAAGCGTGATGGCCGCGGCGATCAGGAAATCATCGCTGATGGCTTGCACAAAGGCCTGCCTGCTTATATGCGACATTATAAGGATCTTCCCTTGCTGGATTGCAGTGGAGGCCGCGCTGCCGGCATTACGGACAAGGAAATTACCAAGGTTAGCCATTATGCTTTTAAAAGCCGGTGAATTCTGGTCCAGTGCTTCCCCGTATAACTGTGAATGGTATATTACGCGGGTTGTCAGAAGGGTTGAAAGCACTGCCACACCGAAACTGCCGCCGATCTGCCGTAACACATTGATCAAACCTGATGCCTGGCCCATTTTTTCTTTCGGGACACTTAGTGTAGCGATAGCGGTGAGGGGGCTGAACATTAAACCCATAGCCAGACCACGCAGATAAAGTGAAAACATAATATAGGAATGTTCGGTCATATATGAGAGCCTGCTGTTCATGTAAAAGCTCAGGGTCAGCATCAGTGCGCCTGCTATAATGGGTATTTTTGGATTGACCTTATTGGAAAGGATCCCGGCGGCCGGCGCTGCAATACCCTGTATGATCCCTACCGGTAAAAAAACAGAACCGGCCTGGATGGCAGTATACCCAAGGGAATTCTGAAGGTATAGGGGAAGCAGGAAGGTACTGCCGAACATCCCGATGCCGAAAATGAAAATGACTAGGTTGCAGACGGCAAAATTGAATCCTTTGAATAAGCTAAGGTCGATCAGAGGTTCCTTGATTGTTAGCTCAGTGACCAGAAAGACGGCCAGTGAGATGGCTG
>Ga0182027_10005941_pt1 | contig 18417 bp, 15 predicted proteins | sample 712E1DmetaG_FD_121300 | JGI IMG/M metagenome (GOLD analysis project Ga0182027, IMG submission 121300) | Permafrost microbial communities from Stordalen Mire, Sweden - 712E1D metaG (Illumina Assembly) | ecosystem: Environmental > Terrestrial > Soil > Wetlands > Permafrost | place: Sweden... | reverse complement strand
TTATTATGATATTGTTCAAAAACCTGCATTTTCTCACTAATAATTAAGTTTCTTCGTTTGACTTTTGACGTTTGACCCCTTGATTATCTTTAGTCTGCTAACCCGATTTTTCAAATTATTTGTGCATAAAAATCGTTCCCCCTCTTGACACGTGTTCTTTTGTTCACTATATTTCAGGTGTACAAAGGAGCACTACTATGAAAAAAGAAATTACCGACCGTCAACAGGCAATATTAGATTTTATTCAGGAATTTGTCAATGTAAAAGGATTTCCGCCTTCCTTTAGAGAAATTGGAAAACAATTTAACATTTCCAGTACTTTCGGCGTCAAAAGACATATTGATGCACTCGTTAAAAAAGGTTTTATTTCCAACGAAAGCAAAACGAGTAGAACAATAAAAATAATTAACGAAGTGCTAAACAAATCCAAAGAAGTATACGATAATATAGTTAGTATTCCAATAGTGGGTCGTGTAGCAGCGGGCTACCCTATCCTTGCGGAAGAAAATAATGAGGGGAACTTTATACTGGATAGCAGGTGTTTTGATCACAAGACGAATGAATGCTTTGGTTTAAAAGTTAGAGGCGATAGTATGATTAATGCAGGTATTCTTGAAGGTGATTTGGTTATTGTTTCTCCTCAAAAAGATGCTTTGAACGGTGACATTGTTGTTGCTTTGCTTCAGGATGAAGCGACAATGAAACGTTTTGTTGCCCGCGACGGCAGAATTTATCTAATGCCTGAAAATGAGAAGTATAAACCGATTGAAATTGAAAACAGAGAAGATTTTTCAATCATCGGAAAAGTTGTCGGCATTTTTAGAACTTATAACTAAGAGGAAACAAAATGAAATCATTTTTATTTTCAAAGGCGATTATAAATAGAAATAGAATAAGATTTCTATATGGACTTGAAGAAGTAATTCTTGAGCCTTATTTCATTAGTAGAAATAAATTCGGGAAAAAAGTGCTATATGGAAAAACATTCGGTTCTAATGAAATTAAAATTTTTGAGTACGATAAAATGTGCAATATAAAAGTTTTTGATTTTGAAAGGTTTTCACCTGTTATTCCAATTATTCCAAGTATTCCAATATATAATTAGAGATTATTATGGCACCAAGAACGAAAAGTGATGGAGTTGATTGTTTAATTGATCATCTATGGCAGCATGGTTATTTAACCCTCAGCAGAAAATACGGCAAGTACCTCCCTGCTCCGCCAAAGATGGGCGAATATGAAATTGACGCTGTAGCAAAATACAAAAAGAAAATCGCTCTTGGTCTGACAATTACTGAGGAAGAATTAAATGATCCGAAGTTTTTGAATAAATTGGATTTTCTGGCAAACTACAGTTCTCGTTTTCCGCAAAACAAAATAACTTTATTCCTTGGCGTACCTAACAATGCTGTCGTTAAAGCATCTCTACTTATTTCTTCTCTTAAATATGAAACACAAAAACATATAAAAATTATCACTTTGCCAGATAATTTTGTTGAATTGTTGAAGTGTTGAACTGATTATAAGTATTTTACAGTTTATGTTACAATATAAGTATAAACCAGTATCTATAAGCTTTATGCTATTCCCTGAATAATTGATTATTCATAAATTCTTCGTTTTATTTTTGCTTTTAAGCAAATTTTCCAATTCTATACTTGACAACTTATCTACTGAAAGACACTTAAACAGTTAAACAATTAAATAAAGTATTCATGCCCCTTCACTTAAATAGTCTATAATTATTGTTTACCTTGACATTTACAGCAATGCAGGCTATTTTTTCAAGCCAAAAATTTAAGGGTACTAAGTTAAGTTGTCTTATAAATTAAGTGCAGTCGATAAACAACTTATTGAAGAACTGAAAGCAAAAGGAAATATTCCGCGACATATTGCTATTATTATGGACGGAAATGGGAGATGGGCTAAGAAAAAAAACCTTCCAAGAGCTGCAGGCCATCAATTCGGGGTTGAATCTATTAGAGTAATTGTTGAATCTTGTGTATTACTTGATGTTAAATATCTTACTCTATATACATTCTCAACTGAAAATTGGAGAAGGCCTAAAGATGAAGTATCAACTCTGATGCGTTTGATTGTTAGAAGTTTGCAGAAAGAAAGCGACGAACTTAATTCTAAAAATATTAGATTAACCGCCATCGGCAATATTTCATCGCTTCCTGAAATAGTTCAGCGGGAATTAGAAGCGGGTATAAAAAAAACAGCGGTTAACTCCGGAATGACTTTAAATCTTGCTTTAAGTTACAGTGGAAGATGGGAACTTGTTAAGGCAGTTAAAGATATAAGCGGTAAGATAAAATCAGGGAAGTTAAATCCGGAAGATATTACTGAAGAAATTATTTCAGAACATCTATCGACTTGTAATATGCCTGATCCGGAGCTTCTTATTAGAACAAGCGGTGAATTCAGGATCAGTAATTTTCTGCTTTGGCAAATAGCTTATTCAGAGATCTATATCTCAGATATATTATGGCCGGATTTTAGATGTAAGTATTTAATTGAAGCGATTAAGGATTTTCAGAAAAGAGAAAGAAGGTTTGGCTTAGTAAGCGAACAATTATCGACCAACTTAAAAAAAGTTCAGAATGCTAAAACACACTCCCACAAAATGGTTAAAGCTTAGTTTATTAATTATATTTCTTACCGCTTTTAATATTTACCCTCAAGTTCAAAAGGTAACTTATAAGGTATTGGGTATTACGGTTGTTGGAAATAAATCCGCTGACGCTTCAACTATTATTGCAAATACCGGTCTAAAAATAGGTGACCCGATTACTATCCCAGGAGATCAAACCAATAACGCCGTCAAACGTTTGTGGACTCTCGGGATTTTTGAAGATGTCCAAATCGTGATTGAGAAAAATGTAGCCGATGGGATTTTTCTTCTTCTTAAGGTAAAGGAATTTCCCCGTCTTGAAAAGGTAGTGTTGATGGGGAATAGTGAATTGAGTGAGGATAACATCAACAAAAAAATTACAATGGTAAAAGGACAAACATTAAAACCGTTTGAAATTATTAGAGATATTAATAAAATTAAAGCATTATATGAAGAAGACGGTTATCTTAATGCATCTATTGAACCTCATTATTATAATTTTTTCCGCGCAGATACGGTAGAAAAGGAAGTATCAATTACATGGCGTGACGACAAGGATTTATCAAAAGAGTATAAGACTACTTACGAAATCGGAAAAGTTACCACAATTAATACTGTTCCGAGAATTAAAGAGAGAACTATTCTTATTTTGAAAATTACCGAAGGCGATGAAATAACGGTCAAGAACATTTATTTTAAGGGTAATGTGAAATTTGAAAATGGGACGTTAAAAGGGCAATTCGACGATACGAAGGAAGGTAGATGGTGGAAATTCTGGTCTTCTGCGAAATTCAAAAGAGATAAATTTGATAAAGACAAAGAACTATTAACGAAGTTTTATAGAAAGAACGGCTATCGCGATTTTATGGTTCTTCATGACAGTCTTATTTTTTCCCAAGATAAAAAACATCTTGATTTGATTATCTCTGTTTTTGAAGGCAGTCAGTATAAAATTAGAAACATTTATTGGGAAGGCAATACCGTTTATCCGAATGAGGCATTATCTGAAAGACTTGATGTTAAAAAAGGTGATGTTTATGACTATGAGAAGTTTAATCAGAATCTTCATTACAATGAAAAGCAGACGGATGTTTCTTCCCTTTTTCAGGATAATGGATATCTAGGATTTCAATTAGATACAAAAGAAGAAAAAGTTGCCGATGATTCAGTTGATATTAGGATAAAAATTACTGAAGGTAATCGATTCAAAATCGGGAAAGTAGATATTACCGGCAATGATAAAACCAAAGACAAAGTAATTCGCCGCGAGCTTTATACGATTCCGGGTAATTATTTCAGCAGAAGTTTTATTTTACGGAGTATTCAACAGCTTGCCAATCTTCAGTACTTTAATTCTGAAAATCTTTATAAAACCGGTGTTGATTACCGTCCTGCAAATGATAGTACGGTAAATATTATTTATAAGGTCGAAGAAAAATCAAGTGATTATTTAAATGCATCGGTAGGCTATAGCGGATCATTCGGATTTAGCGGCGCTCTTGGATTTACACTTACTAATTTTTCTATGGCCGAACCCTTCCAAATGGGCGGCGGACAAATATTAAATTTCAACTGGCAATTCGGCGTAGGAAATTACTATAGAACTTTTACTTTAGGATTTACAGAACCATGGTATAATGATACACCTACAATGGTCGGGACTGAATTATTTGATACACGGCAGAATTATGTTTATGATATGAGTCAATCCGGAATTTCATTTAAAACCGGAAGAAGATTAACCTGGCCCGATGATTTTTTCAGCGTTCAGGGAATGTTCCGTTTCCAATATAATGATGTTATCCAAGGGTTGGGATATTATCAAAATGGATTAACAAGACAATATACCCTTGGCGCAACAATTTCAAGAACCGATATTGACAATCCGATATTCCCTTCGCGCGGATCCAAAATAATGTTAGATGCAGAACTTTCAGGAGGACCATTTTTACCTGGAAATGTAGATTATTATAAAATTCAATTTAAATCGGAATGGTATAAACCATTATTTCAGAGTAGTAAATTAGTACTTTACACTAGTGCAGATCTAGGTTATATTGGGAAATTAAAAGAAAATACTCCTATCACTCCCTTTGAATATTTCTATATGGGAGGTACTGGATTGATAATAGCTACTACACCTTTGCGCGGATATGAAGACCGGAGTCTTGGCGCAAAAGATTCTTTGGGTCAGGTTATCGGCAGTAGTGTTATGGCAAAATTTACAACTGAACTTAGGCTAGCAGTTACAATGGAGCCAATCCCGATTTATCTTCTTGCTTTTGCTGAAGCAGGAAATGTGTATTTTGACTTAAAGAAAACTGATTTATTCGACTTGAAAAGGTCAGTTGGTATTGGTGCAAGAATTCAGCTTAATCCTATTGGTCTGATCGGATTTGATTACGGATACGGATTTGACCGTAAAAGTGTCGATGGTCAAAGTCCGCAATGGGTATTCCATTTCCAATTCGGCAAAGGATTTTAACTTACATTAATAAAAGAGGTAACAGTGAAAAAAATCATATTACTTGCAATAATTGTTTGTTCAACCGCAATTTTTGCCCAGGCCACAACCCCCCCAGCAGCAACTACTTTAAAAATCGGTTATGTTGATTCAGAAGTTATTTTAGCTCAATACCCCGAAGCTATAAAAGCTAAAAGCGATTTGGATGGTTTAGTTGCGAAATGGAGAAAAGAAGTTGATAGTATGACCCAGGATCTTCAAAAAGCATACGCGGAATTCCAAAAACAAGCTGCAACAATGAAGCAGGAACAGCAGCAGACGATTCAGAAATCTATGGTTGAAAAGGATCAGAAAATTCAACAATACAAAGATCAGAAATTTTCCCAACCGAACGGAGAATATTTCCAGAAACAAGATCAGGTGATGAAACCAGTCAAAGAAAAAATCTTTAAGGCAATTGACGAAGTTTCTAAGGAAGAGACCATGCAGTTTGTTTTTGATAAAGCTGGTGATGTTATTCTGTTGAAAGCAGATCCTCAGTTTGATATTACTTATAAAGTCCTTGATCTCTTAAAAAGAGGCAAAAAATAATTACCGGGATTAAATTATGAAAAAAGTCGGATTAGTAGTTTCACTGTTATTTATTATTGTGTCGTCATCAAAAATATATTCACAATTAAAAATTGGTTATGTTGACAGCGATGCGATAATGAAACAACTCCCTGATGCTCAAGATACTCAAAAAAAGCTTGACGCGATTATCAAAGAATGGCAGGAAGAACTTTCCAAAATGGAAAAGGACTGGAAAACAAAGTATGATGATTACGACAAGCGTAAACTTGTTCTGAGTGAACAAAAACGCGTGGAAATTGAGAAAGAGTTGACGCAGTCGGAAGATCAGATATCCAAATACAGACAGGATAAATTCGGCGCGAAAGGGGAATTATTTATGAAACAGGAAGAACTTATGAAACCGATTCAAAACAGAGTCTTTACTGCAATACAGGATGTTGCGAAATCAAACAATTATGATTTCGTTTTCGATAGAAGCGGCGACATGATGTTTCTTTACGCAAAGGATGATTACGATTTAACCAAACTAGTTTTAGAAAAATTAAAATGAGATTTTATGAAAGTAAAATTGAAACTCGCCGCCGACTTTGTCGGCGGTGTTGTTATAGGTAATCCCGAAATTGAAATATCCGGGATTGCAAAAATCGAAGAAGCTAAACAAGGCGATCTTACTTTTCTGTATCTCCCTTTATATGAAAAGTTTCTCAGTACAACTAAAGCATCCGCAGTTATTATCAGTCCGGAATTCAAAAAAACAAGAGACGATCTGACCTACATTGAAGTCAAAAATCCAAATGTAGCTCTCCAGAAAATTATAATGTCATTCCTTAAACCAAAAATCAATTTAACCGGAATATCTCCTTCGGCGTCAATTGATCCAACAGCCAGGATTGGAAAGAATGCAGCTGTTGGAAAAAATGTTGTTATCGAAGCTGGTTGTATTATTGGTGACGATACGATTGTTTATCATAATACTACGATTCTCGAAAATGTTAAAATCGGGAATAATTGTTTGATTTATACCAATGTTTCAATTAGAGAAAATTGTTTGATCGGCAATAATGTAATTATTCATTCAAACTCAGTAATTGGCTCGGATGGTTTCGGATATATTCCAGATGAAAGAGGTGTATACAATAAGGTACCTCAGATTGGTAATGTTGTCCTTGAAGATGACGTTGAACTTGGTTCTAATGTTTCAATTGATCGCGCTGCACTCGGATCTACAATTATTAAAAAAGGTGTTAAAATTGACAACCTGGTTCAAATTGCGCACAATGTTGTAATTGGAGAACATACCGGTATTGCTTCACAAAGCGGAATTGCCGGAAGTACAACAATCGGGAAACATTGTATTCTTGCCGGACAGGTGGGTGTGGTCGGGCATATAGAATTAGCTGACCAGGTAATCGTAACAGCTCAATCCGGGGTATCAAAATCAATTACAAAACCTGGAAAATACAGAGGATCACCGGCACAGGATTTGGGACAGATGTTAAAAGTTGAAGCTCATTTGAGAAACCTGCCCGTCTATGTAGAAAAGATTAAAAAATTAGAAGAAAAAATTGCATTTTTAGAGAAGGAATTTTCTCTAATAAGATCAAAAGGTAATTGATGCTCGAACTTCAAAGAACGATTGCTAAACCGGTGTCACTTTCAGGAGTCGGATTACATACCGGGACTTCATGTACGATGACTTTCAAACCTGCACCTGAAAATTACGGTGTTAAATTTATCAGGACGGATTTAGGCGGAAGCCCGGAAATTCCTGCAAATGCTGATTTTGTTGTAGATATTTCCAGAGGAACAACACTTGGACTTGGTTCTGCTAAAGTTTATACTGTCGAACATGTAATGGCATCTATATTCGGTCTACAAATCGACAATATAATTGTAGAATTAAATGGAATCGAACCTCCAATCGGCGACGGCAGTGCACTTCCCTATGTGGATAAACTTATTGAAGCCGGATTTGTTACTCAAAAAGCTCCTAAAGATTATTTGGTAATTGATCAAACGGTAATGTACCATAACGACGCAGAAAAAATTGATATTGTAGCATTGCCGCTTGATAATTATAGAATAACAATTATGGTAGATTATGAAAACCCATTTCTCGGAAGTCAGCATACCGGTTTATTCGATGTTGAAAAGGAATTTGTCGAGGAATTCGCCCCGGCAAGAACATTTTGTTTTTTAAGTGAAGTTGAACAATTGGCAGATATGGGTTTAATAAAAGGCGGGAATATCGACAATGCCGTAGTGGTTATCGATAATGAAATTGATGAAGATAGATTAAAACGGTTAAAAGAAAAGTTGCAACTGGATAAAGATTTGACAGTCTCTAGTGAAGGGTTCCTGAACAATAATAAATTGAGATTTAAAAACGAACATGCCCGTCATAAGCTCTTGGATTTGCTTGGGGACCTGGCATTAATAGGCGCGCCGTTAAAAGCTCAGATTCTTGCAGCTCGTCCCGGTCATAAAGCTAATGTTGAGTTTGCAAAAAAAATAAGGGCATTATACCAGCAAAAGAAATTAGTTAAGAAATTTCAGTTTGTGAAAAAAGAAGGGGTTATCTTTGATGCTAATGCTATTCAAAGGATACTTCCCCACCGCTACCCTTTCCTTCTTGTTGATAAAATAATTGATCTTGAACTGGATAAGAAAGTTGTAGGAGTAAAATGTGTTTCTGTAAATGAACCGTTTTTCCAGGGACATTTTCCGGGACAACCAATTATGCCGGGTGTATTAATTCTTGAAGCTTTGGCGCAAGTAAGCGGTATTCTAATTCTGAATTCATTAAAAAATCCTGCTGATAATCTTGTTTATTTCATGAGCATAAATAACGCTAAATTCAGAAAACCGGTCTTACCCGGAGATCAGTTATATCTTGAAGCTGAAATTGTAAGTAAAAAGAGTAAATATTTTTCGGCAAAGGGTGCAGCGTATGTTGATAATGTTTTAGTAGCAGAAGCAGAATTTATGGGAGCAATCATGTTGAAAAATAAACAGCAAGAAAACCAGACGAACTAATTATGAATAAAATACACCCTACTTCAATTGTAAGTCCTGAAGCTAAAATCGGGAACAATGTTGAAATCGGTCCTTTTTCTATTATTAACGATGACGTAGAAATTGGTGATAATACAATTATTGGCCCTCAAGTTAATATTTATGATGGGGCCCGTATTGGCAAGCGTGTGAAAATTTTCCAGGGTGCTTCTGTTTCTAACAAACCGCAGGATTTAAAATTCGCGGACGAAAAAACTTATTTACATATTGGTGAAGATACTGTAATCCGTGAATTTGCTACTCTGCATCGCGGGACAGTAGTTACCGGACATACAACAATTGGAAAGAATTGTCTGTTGATGGCATATACTCATGTTGCTCATGATTGTACACTCGGTAATAATATCATTCTTGCAAATTCTGTTCAGCTTGGTGGACATGTGGAAATTGATGATTGGGCAATTCTTGGCGGAGGATGCGCAATGCATCAATTTGTTAAAATCGGTGCACACGTTATAGCAAGTGGAGGGACTATGGCAAATGCAGACATTCCACCTTATATCATGGTTACCGGGGTTCCAGCTCGTTTTGTAGGATTGAATAATATCGGTTTGAAACGAAGAGGATTCACAAGCGAAGATATTTCATCAATTAAAGATGCATATCATTTATTCTATAATTCCGGATTAAATATGACTGCTGCAAGAGAAAAAATTGCAGAAAAATATTCGGGTTATCCGTTAGTAAATAAAATAATTCAATTTATGAATGATTCTACCCGCACAATAATCAGAAAATGATCTGGCACTTCATCGATTCCGGTTTAAATACCGGCACCTATAATATGCAGTTCGACCTTGAACTTGCAAACAAGTGTTCTAACAATGAAGCTTTTTTTAGAATTTACGGATGGGATCCTTACTGTATTTCTATAGGCGCTAACCAAAGCTTCAATGACGTGAATCTTGAAAAAACCCATAGAAACGGAATTGATGTTGTAAAACGGCCTACCGGTGGCAGAGCCATTCTTCATGCCGAAGAACTCACTTACTCGGTTATATTACCACTTAATTATAGTTATTCTCCCAGAGAGTTATACCATAAAATTTCCAACGCACTCATAAAAGGACTTAAATTATATAATTCTTATCTTACTCTTGTTGAACTTGAGAATAGTCAACCCGATTTTCTGAATCTACTCAAAGAGCCGGCAGGCACATTATGCTTCGCTAGTACAGCGAAAGATGAGGTTAAGTTTAACGGGAAAAAATTAATAGGCAGTGCACAAAGAAAGTTGAACAATTCGATTCTTCAACATGGTTCTATTTTATGTTCACCTGTCCACCGCATGCTTACTGATTATATAAATTGCGACCTCACGACTAAAAATAATTTATCCTTCGAATTGAAGGAGAAAACGACAGACATAGAAACCATTCTTCATGAAAAAACTGATTATAATAAATTAAAAAAATGTCTTGCAAAAGGATTTGAAATTCATTGGCAGATTAATTTTGAAGAATCTGTGAAAAATTATAGGTGAAATGATATTACTTGCTTTGAGATATCTGTAAACTAATTATATTTAGATTGACTGCCGTTAGTTAGGAGGGCCTTCAAAAGGCGGGCAAGTCAGGCGGATTAATTTCAAAATAGTTATCCAAATATTTCCTTCACTGGCATCTTAATATTAAATTATATATCGGAAATGAACTATTTTGTAAATCTACGAAAGCTAAGATGAATAAATTAATTCTTGTTATGGTTTTACTTTTTACCGGTTTTATATCCGCGCAGGATGAATCCGTCCTTGAGTTTTTTCTTAAAGGCATTCAGGTAACGGATATTACCAATGATGGATCTTCAATTTGGTTTGCAACTAACGGAAGCGGTGTTTATAAATATTCGCCGAAATCCAATGTGTGGAAACAATATTCATCCTCACAGGGAAATCTGCAGAATGATCTTTTTTACTGTATAGCTACAAATAAAGATTATGTATGGGCTGGATCTGCAGACGGGCTTTATATGTTTGATAAAAAAAACGGAAACTGGTCAAAAAGGAAATTTGGGATAGGCGGTCAGCTTGCCAATTGGATCCGCGCTTTGGTTTATGATAAATATCAAAATGTTTTATGGATCGGGCGATTTAAGTTTTTTACAAAATATGATATCAAGACTAAAAAATATACGGATTATGATTTAACCATTGGTGAAAATGATAAAACTAACATGATCAAATCGATACAAATAGACGGGGATTCAATATTATGGGTTGGAACTGAAGCCGGATTACACAGGTATGATAAATTAAGAGATTTGAATGATAAAGATGCACATACATTTTATGATAAGACAAACAATTTCAACAGTCAGGGAGAACAGATATCTGTTTCTTCAATTCTTCTTGATAGAAATTATATATGGCTCGGTTTAGATGAGTTTATTACACCTGATCGACCTCAATTTAATACCGGCGGAATATTCAGGTTTGACAAGCGTAACGACTGGATGCAAATTAATGATTCAAACGGACTACCGGGAAATGGTATTTATGATTTAGAACTTACTGGTAATTATATTTGGGCTTCAATTTATCAATTTGGGAAAAGCACAAAAGAAACTTTTGGACGCGGTCTCGCGCTGATTAACCGCAGTACAAATAAGATAATGTTGATACGTGATGATAGGATTCCACGAACTGTTTATTCGATGTATTTTGACGGTGCAAATATGTGGCTTGGTACCGAATCAGGATTAATTGAAGTAAATTTCTTAAATAGACTTGCACAGATGAACCATGGAGTAAAAAAAAATGATTAATGTGTCCCTAAAAAAATTAAACAACTTGAAGAGGAAATTTATCGGCAAGAGAATAGCCGTTATTGGTGATTTAATGCTTGATTCTTATTTCTGGGGAACTGTTGGCCGGATTTCACCTGAAGCGCCGGTCCCGGTTGTAGAAATTGAAAATGAATTTAACCGATTCGGCGGTGCAATGAATGTTGCCTATAATATTCTTACACTTGGCGGAATACCAATTCCAATTGGAGTAATTGGAAATGATAATGAAGGAAAGATATTCAGAAGTTTAATGGATGAAAAAGGTATGAGTTCAAGAGGAGTAGTTATTGATAAAAACCGCCCCACTACAGCCAAGACACGCGTTATAGCAAATAAACAACATGTAGTCCGGATTGACAGGGAAAAGACAACTCATATTTCAGCACAAACAGAAAAGAAAATACTTGATTTACTTAAAAAAGAGATCAAAAAAATTGATGCTATTATTTTAGAGGACTATAATAAAGGAGTAATGACTGCTTCCCTTATTAAAAATGTAATTGAACTTGCAGGTAATGAAAATATCATTGTTACAGTTGATCCAAAATTCAATAATTTTTTTCTTTACCAGCATGCTACTGTATTTAAACCTAATAGAAAAGAGATAGAAGATGCTTTGGGTATCAAGATGGCTTCCAAAGAAGATATAACTATAGCAGGTTACAAACTCCTTGAAAAACTGAATTGCAAATATGCGCTCTTAACATTGGGGGAGGACGGCATTGCACTTTTTGAAAAAGATAAACCGGAAAGAAGATTACCAACTAAAGCCCAAAAAGTTTCAGATGTATCAGGTGCCGGGGACACCGTAATATCCACACTTACAATGGCTCTTACTGCAGGAGCAGATATATATGATGCTGCATATCTTGCTAATTTTGCAGGTGGTCTAGTATGCCAGGAAGTCGGGATAGTCCCGATTGAATTAACTAAATTATTTATTGCCGTTTCGGAAGATTTGAAATGAATAAAAATGTAAAAAGCATTAAAGAACTTGTTGAAATCAGAAATACTCTTAAGAAAGAGAATAAAAAAGTTGTATTTACTAACGGCTGTTTCGATATTTTACATGCCGGACATGTTGATTACATAACAAAAGCAAAAGAAAAAGGTGATATTCTTATTGTGGGTGTCAATTCTGATTCTTCAATGAAAAGGATTAAAGGAGAATCTCGCCCTGTAGTTCCTCAGCATGAACGGGCATTTATTATTTCGAGCCTTAAGCCGGTTGACTATGTAATAATATTTGAAGAAGATACACCTTACGAAGTTATTACACAACTTATACCTGATATTCTAGTGAAAGGAGAAGATTGGGCAATTGAAAATATTGTAGGACGGGAGATAGTTGAAGCAAACGGGGGTAAAGTTGAAACTATAAAATTTGTAAATAACCAATCAACAACAAATATTATTAAAACGGTATTGGAAAGATTCAAAAAATAATGGAAGAAAATATTCCCAAACTGAAAGTTAAACGAAGTTTGTTTCGTAAGGTTATGAATGTCTTTATCGGCATTTTTCTCGGGATAATCTTGCTTCTTATGATTTTTCTTGGATTTTCTCAAACAAAAACATTTAGGGAAATACTCCGCAAAGAAGTTATAGCAATAGTAAATAAAGAAACTAATGGTGTAATAAATATTGAAAATATTGACGGCACGGTACTCACTTCCCTTTTCCTAAGGAGAACTTCCATTGTTGTTGACTCCGATACATTACTTTGGGCGGGGAATATTGAAGTTAAAATCAGTCCTCTCCAGCTGATCCTAAAAAAAATATATGTTCGTAAAGTATTGTTAGATGATCTTAAAATTCAGTTGTTTCAGAATTCCGATAGCTCCTGGAATTATAAGAAATTCATTAAACCAAAACCGGAAGATACTACAAAATCTAGTTTCTCCCTCCAGATTCAGGTTGCTGATATGCAACTTCGGAATATCAGTTTAACCCATCAAACATTTCAGAATTATAAATCACAAAAAGTTTACTCAATGATAAATTTCAACGATTTGCGAGTAAACAAGTTGAATTTATCTGCAGAAGCATTTGCTGACATTCATGATTCAAATTACCTGCTGATATTGAAAAAATTCTCGTTTCTCCCAAACCTATCGAGATTTACGCTAAAAAATATTTCGGGTGAAATTGCGGTTACAAAACAATTTGCAAGCATAAAAAATTTTTCATTTATAACCGACAGCAGCAATTTCAAAATAAGTGCAAGACTCGACAGTGTTAATCTGCTAGGTGGAATAAAGCTTGAGGATTTCAAAAATTATCCTGTTACACTTGACATTAATATACGTTCATTCAATTTTGATGACCTTTCTTCTTTTATTGGCAGTACCGAAATATTAAAGGGTAATCCTTCCCTTCAATTAAAAGCCCATGGTAAATTCGGAGGGTTTAAAATTGATAAAGGTATTTTGGATTACAAAAATTCGCATTTTGAGATTAACGGTAAAGTTTTGAATCTGAATACGCCAAATAAACTATTTATACAGGCAAAAATTTCAAATACTGATGTCAACTATAAAGATGTAAATGAACTAATGCCGACTTTGAAGTTGCCGGAATATGCTAGACTACAATTGAAAGGTATTAATATTGATTATGAAGGTGAACCGACAAATTTTAAAACAAAGTTTACCGGCAAAATAGATGATGGGAAACTTACCGGTGATGGTTCTATGAATTTGAATACAAAGCCAATTACATACAATATAAAATTTGAAACTGAGAATTTGAATCTACATCCGGTATTGGACGTTAATACAAATCTAAATACGAAAGTCAGTTTATCAGGGAAAGGATTTTCCCCTATGGACGCAATTTCGGATTTAAAACTTACATTAATTAATTCAACTATTAATGATTATACTATCGATAAACTCGATTTAAGCGCTAAAGCAAAAGACAGGTATTTTGATTTTGTTCTATCCGGGAATGGTATAAATTCAACCGCATCTTTAAAAGGAAATATGACTTTCGACAACGATACAATCCCTTCTTATAATATTACCGGTAGTTTAAAAAATGTTGACCTTTCAAAATTTATAAAGGATAATAATTATAAGAGTAATCTGAATTTTAGTTTTAATGCAGAAGGTAAAAATTTTAATCCGGATGAAATTAACGGCAGATTTACTCTTGGGATTGATTCTTCCAGCCTGCGCGATAAACAGATTGATAATGCATATATAAAAGGAGAATTAGTAAAAGATTCAATGCATCGGGAAATTCTTCTTTCTTCTGATTTTGTTGACTTCAATATCAAAGGCAATTTTTCGCTAAGAAAAGCTGCAGAGCTTGCTGCTTATGAGACTAAAACCATCAGCGGTATAATTAAAAAGAAAATAGATGAGTTAAATCCTTTAACGATTATTAAACATCAGATCAAAGCCGATACAACTGCAGATGTTTTACCTTCTATAATAAATAATGAATTGAAATTAGATTATGATTTTAAGTTTAAAGATTTCGAATTAATTGCCATGCTTATGGGCAATGACAAATTAGACATTTCAGGTTCCGGGAAAGGAAGTGTATCTAATCTTGGAAATAATTTTTCTATTTCGACTGAATTGAAGCTCGATTATTTGGTAATGATTCAGAATTCTCACACAGTATATTTGTCGGATATTAACACTAAGTTTAACTTCACACGTGATAACAGATCATTTTCATTCGACAAACTATTTGGATCTGCATCTTTAACAGGTAAAAGATTGTATACAGGTAGTAATATGAAAAACTTTAATGCAGATATCGAATTCAATCAAAGTAAAATATTCTTTAATGCTTCGGCAAATATTGAAGATTTGATAATAGTAGATGGAGAAGGGATTATCAATATTTCTCCCCATGAGCAGCAGTTATTCATTGATCAGCTTTCTTTTAATTATGATGGAATTGAATGGACTAACAAAGACACAATTAAGGTGCTTTTTAATCCGAATTATTTTAATATAGTCCGTTTAAGCCTTACAAAGGATTCGACTATTGCTTCACTCAGCGGTGTAATTGAAGGTTCAGGTAAACAAAAACTTTATATTGATGTATCTAAAATATCCGGAGACATTCTTAGTAAATATTTATTTGAAATTAAGAATAATCATCTTATAGCAACCGGAACATTGAAAGGAGAAATTGAAGGAGAATTTCAAAACCCGGTAATTAACTTAAATTTCTCAGTTAATAATTTCAAATTTGCCGGTAATCAATTAGGATTTGTTAATGGTTCATTTAATTACATCAATAAACAGCTGAAGGCCGATTTTTCCTATTTTGATCCTTCAGCAAATAATGGAAAGGCGTTAATGAGTTTTAACGGCGTACTTCCAATTGATTTAACGTTTGGCTCTGTAGAAAAACGATTTATTGACGACGCAAATATATGGCTACAGCTTAAATCTGATAAATTCAATTTAGATGCTCTTGGGAACTTAGTTCCAACAATTTCTGAACAAAAGGGACTTCTAAATGCGGATATTAATATAAGCGGCTCATTTAACAGCCCTATTTATAATGGTTATTTAACATTGAACAACGGAAACTTCAGATCTGCATATAATAATCTTTTATATACATGCGGGGCTAAATTATCTTTAGGGAAAAATGAAATTACGGTTGATAGTTTTGTTGTATCAAATTCAAGCTCTTCAAAATATGGAGGAAAATTATCCTGCTTAGGTAACATTTCATTCGACGGTTTTAAAATGAAAGATATTTCTCTACGTATTAACGGCGATCTGGCAATTATGGGACAGGAATCACAAAGTGTTTCCCCGCTCTTCTATGGTGATTTATTAATTGGAACCGATGGCGACTTGATTTTAACAAAGCTTGATGACAGGATATTTCTTAAAGGAAATTTACTGCTTAAGCATACCGATTTGGTTTATACTACAGGGCAGGATTATAATTCCGGATCAAATAAAAATTTCAATTTTATATTTGTTGAAGATTCATCTAAAATTGATAAAGAACTTTTACGCTTTAAAAAAGTGTTGGCAAAAGAAAAAGATTTACAAAAGCAGGAACTTACAAAAATTGAGAAACAACTCAATTTTGACTATGAGATAGGTATAAGTACAGAGAATAATGCGAGACTTTTATTTATTTTAGCTCAAGCCGCTAACCAAAAACTGACTGTTGAAATGCAGGGTAATTTGAAATATGAAAATTACAACGGTGATTTACGGGCGCAGGGGGCATTTCAATTGCTTCCAGGCTCCAAACTTGATTTTTTTGTTACATTCGAAGCCGAAGGTACAATTAGGTTTGAGAGTGATATAACTAATCCTTTTCTTGATATAACTTCAACATATACAAGCGATTATATTAACCCTCATGAAGAAAACGGCACTCCTCAGGAAGTTGCCGTAAAAATAAAAATAAAAACCCCGCTTTCAGAATTAGGTAAATCCCTTACTAATAATCCGGGAAGTTTGAGTATTTATGTCGGCGCCCAAAATATTCAAGATAATATATCAGACAGCCGTTATGATTATGCCGATGCTCTTTCTTTTATTCTTATTGGGAAATTCAAAGATGATCTTACAGCTCAGGATAAAACACAGGTTGCTGGACAAACAAATTTAGTCGGTAACACCGCTACATCTTTCCTTGGGTCAATGCTTTCAAGTTATGTCAATTCTGCTGTTGGTGATTTGGTAAATAATATTTCCATAAATCAAACCGGTGATTATACAAAGTTTTCATTATCGGGCCGACTACAAAATCTTCGCTATAGTTTAGGAGGAAAAACGGAAGTATTTCAAAACATCGGTAAGGCAAATGTTAAAATAGAATATTTATTCAATCAAAACTTTTCAATCCGTGTTGAAAGAAAAGATCCGATTGTTTCAACATATAGCTTGGAAGATAAAATTTCTGAAGCGGCATTCAAATATAAATTTGGATTTTAATGAAAAAAGAAATTAAAGCATTTTTTAAAAACCATCCTTCAGCTAATTTAAAGTCACGTGAATTGGCAAAGAAATTTGACCTGCATGAAGAACACTCATATGCGGAATTAAAGCAGGTTCTTCACAATTTAACCGAAGAGAACTACCTTGAGAAAATGGGGAAACGTTACCAACTTAAAAAAGTTGCTGAACAAAAGTTCACCGGTATTCTCCAAATTGTAAACAATGGTGATTATGGATTTGTAATTATTAAAGACCAATCTACAAAAGATATTTTTATACCGGGGAAAAAACTAGGATTTGCTTTCAACGGCGATATTGTAGAAGTTGAACTTAATAAGGTTCAACGCGGTAAAAATTTTGAAGGTGAAATTACCGGTATAGTTGAAAGGAAAAGGAAAGAAATTGTTGGAATTTTGCTGAAGAATAAATCCGGATGGTTCATTAAACCGGACGATGATAAAATTCATCGCGACATATATATTCCTGAAGCAAAATTAAATAGGGCTAAAAGCGGTGAAAAAGTAGTTGTTTCTAATATTGAATGGAATTCTCAGCAGCTAAATCCTAAAGGTGAAATTAAAGAAATTTTAGGTGAAGCAGGAAGCTACGATACTGAAATTGCTTCAATTGCCCGTGAGTTTGGCTTGACATATAAATTCCCTCCCAAAGTGATCAAGGAAGCAGACTCAATTCCCGACAAGATACCGGCAGCAGAAATAAAAAAACGATTGGATCTTCGTAATAAAAATATATTCACAATCGATCCCGCTGATGCAAAAGATTTTGATGATGCAGTTTCTGTTGAGATACTGACTAATGGAAATCTTTCTGTTGGAATTCATATCGCGGATGTTAGTCATTATGTCACTGAAGGAACTGCGCTTTACGAGGAAGCATTTAACCGCGGGACAAGTGTTTATATTGTTGGGAAGGTTATACCTATGCTTCCTGAAAGATTATCAAATGGA
>Ga0182027_10005940_pt1 | contig 18418 bp, 20 predicted proteins | sample 712E1DmetaG_FD_121300 | JGI IMG/M metagenome (GOLD analysis project Ga0182027, IMG submission 121300) | Permafrost microbial communities from Stordalen Mire, Sweden - 712E1D metaG (Illumina Assembly) | ecosystem: Environmental > Terrestrial > Soil > Wetlands > Permafrost | place: Sweden... | reverse complement strand
TATAGACCTCACCGATGTGTCGCAGGGCATTTCCAGCTGCCCTTGGAATAATGGTCGGAGCTATCTTTTAGGCTCCGCAGAAATGCCACGAATCGCTCCAGGTCTGCGATGGCCACCGGATGCGCGGCCTCTAGCTTTTTGAGAATGAAGTCGAGCCTGTCCCAGTCGTACTCGAGTTCGAAATAGTATCTGCGGAAATGGCGGAATTTCTGCAGCTCGAGGAGGGCGCCGTTGTTGCCTTCGGAGACTGCCGGGATACCAGGCCATCGATCCTTATCGCCATTTTCGACAACAGCTCCGCATGCCACCTTGTCGATTCGAGGCGGTTCTCGAAGCGTTGGGATATCTTCTGGAAGGCCGTCTCGAGGCATGGATGCGATCCAGGAGCTTCAGTTGCTTTTCGATCAGTCCGACGAGTTCGAGATTACGGTTTTCGTTCATATATAAGCCTTCCGTTTTCCTTTATATATTGGGCGTTTTCGGGGCCCACCTTTTCAAGCTCCACGATGTCTAGCGGAAATTCCGATAGCGACATAACATCACCCAGCAATGCGAAAAAATATTCAGGTCCGGCCAAGCCCTCGACGGCTACGTCGATGTCCGATATCTGCGTGAATTTCTTGCGGCTGAGAAGTGATCCCCATTGGTAGATCCTTCTCGGCGAATGGCGTGCGAGGATCCGTTCGACGATAAACGCAAAGTCTCCCCGAGCGCGTTCGAAACGCTCGTCGAGCTCGAGCTCCCGGCGCTCGTCCTTTTGCGTGAGAAATGCCCGGACAGCATCCAGGTCGATATCGAATTGAGAATCGGCCATGCGAATAGTTTAGCCGATTTTCGGAAGCGGGAACAAATGGAGGATAGTACTCGGCTCTGCCCTACATGCTCACGCCCAGGTTCGCGCTGATGACGAAGTTTCGCGCGCCTACGTTGTAGGCCGCGCTGATCTCGATGGCCGGTATCGCGATGTCGCGCAGGTAGAGGCGATACAGGAAGCCCGGGCCGTGGAAGAAGTCCGTGGTGCCGGCTTCGAGGCCCGTCGCGTAAATGCCACACTCGTAGAAGGGGCCGAGCTCCATGGTGCTCCAGCCGAGCTTGATGAGGGGCAGCGCGAAGTTCGCGTAGGCGGCAGCGCTCTGCGGCGAGAATGAGTATTGATAGGGGAGGGTCCTATAGCCGGAGCCCGATAGGGAGCCCAGGGATTGGAAAGCCCCCGTCCCGTAGCGCCCGACGCATCCAGCCTCTAGGTAGCCGTCCAGGAACACTTTGAAATCTATTTCGGCGTTGCCGGCGATCGTGTCGTTGGAGGGCATGCCCTGGAGGCGGAAGCCGTGCAGGTAGCTCGCGCTCGCCGTCGCGCCGGCATTGCGATAGCCGATCTTGAGCCGCCCGTCGTAGTTCACCGCCACCGAGGGGATGAGGGCGAGCGAATTTTCGTAGAGGCCGTAGAGCGCGGCGGCGTCGGGGCCGACGCCGGAATAGCGGAGCGTCAGGTCGAACTCGGCGTTGAGCTTCGCCTCGGAGGGGAACACGAGGCTAAAGCCCCCGTCAGCGGTCGTCTCCTGGAAGGACGCGTAGGGGCTACCGTCCATGTACTGCGCCACCTTCTCCGCGCTGCCCGCGTCGGCGAAGATCCTGAACGAGGTTTTCGAATGCAATAAGCGCGGATCGGAGTAGGCGATTAGTCCGCTCAAGCCGAGGTTGGAATCCGAGCCGACGACAACCAGGGTCTTCCGCAGCCCAAGGAAGTTGTACTCGAGCAGGGCGAGGCCGGCTGACCAACCGCCGTTCCCAAAGTAGCCCGACGGGATGGGGATTAAAGTCCATTTTTCCTTTACCGTGACGGTCACGACGGCCGCGCCGTCTTCGATGTCGGCGGCGATATCTACGGCGCTGAATATCTCGGACTTCAATACGCTCTGCGTCACCGCATCCGGATCGATCTCGGAGAGGCGCATCCCGGCTCGCAGGCCCGTGAGCTCGGCGAGGGCGGAGTCTTGAGTCCGCTTGTTGCCCTCATAGACGACTCGGGAGACGATGGCGGCGCCATGCTCGGCGATGAAGGCGGAGGACAGGCTTTCGGCGGCGCCGCTGCCGGCGGCGAAAAGCGCGAAGAGAACGAAAGCCGCGAACCTCATCTGCTTATCTCTTCGAGCTCTCGATTCTTCGTCTCCGGCAGGAAAAGCATGACAATGGCCGCGCAGAGGAGGGGAAAGAGTCCCATGAGGCCCACCGCCGGTCCTACGCCGCTCGACGGAGCGCCGCCCGGCCCTCCCCCAACGCTGGCGAAGAGGCCGGCGAGGAGGCCGACCATCGTGGGAGCGAGCACCATGCCGACGCGGCCCAGCGTGTTGTTGGTCCACGCGGCCGCGCTGGCGCGCAGGCGTGTGGGGAAGAGCTCGGCGGTGTAGGTGGAGCAGAGCGTGAGATAGCTCGTCGCGAAGAAGATGAGGACGACGAGGGAGGCGCCCATCAGGATGGGGGAGGGCGGGGCGTTGAAGGCGGCGAAGGTGGCGATGGCGCCGATGCCGAAGAAGAGGACGCAGGTGGGCCTTCGGCCCCATTTATCCATAAGCTTGCCCGCGGCGAGGAAGCCCGAGAGCCCGATGGTGTAGGAGATCGCGACGATGAGGCTGACCTGGCCGGCGTTGAGGCCTCGGTCGCCCATCGCGAAGGTGGTCCAGAAGGTGAGGATGGGCGTGTAGCCGAGGTACATGAAAAGCCAGAGGCAGGCGATGACAATGAGGTTCCTGCGGTATTTTTTGTCGAGTATCTCGGTCCACTTGGGCCTGTCTATCTGCGCCGCGCGGACTTCCGCGTAGCGCTTGGTCTCGCGCACGCTGCGACGGATGAAGAAGACGATGACGAGGGGAACTATGCCGACGAGGTACATCGCCCTCCAGCCCAAGGCGACTTTGGCGACCATCGGGAAAATGGCGCTGCCGACGATTCCGCCGACTCCCGCCGCGGCCTGTACTATCGATATGCCGAAGCCGCGCCTGGTCGCGGGCAGCTCCTCGGCGATGATGACGGTGGAAATGCCCCACTCGGCCACGAGGAATACGCGGGCGAGGAATTGCATCGCGACGAAGCCGTAGATGCTATGGCTCGCAGCCGTGAGAGCGGTAGCCGCGGTATAGCCCAGGACCGTCCACATCAGCATGGCCCTGCGGCCGAAATAATCTCCCAGGCGCAGCACGAAGAAGGCGACTATCGTACCCGCCGCGATCGCCGAAGCGGCGAGGCCCGCTTGGAGAAGGCTCAAGGAAAATTCCTTCTGGAGATAGGGCAGCACTAGATTGAGGATGATGAAGTCGTATCCCTCGAAGAAGCTCGCCGTAGAGACGAGGAGTATGAGGAGTATATGGGATTTCTGGAGGCGGTCGGTATCATCTTGCATAGCGAATATTCTACGCCCGCGGCGGCGGCGGCACAAGGAGCCCGTCTTGAGAATCGAAAAAAAACCTTGTGGGGTTCTGGAATAGCCGCTATAATGACCCGGAAATGGAACGCTGTTCCATAATCGACAGACAGCTTGCAGTATAGGAGGAAACGATGAAGCGACTCGCGCTCCTAGTCCTGATGGTGGTCGCCGGCTCATGCCTATTCGCGGCCGGCAACGTAATAGAGCTCAAGTTCGGCCATTATCTCGTCGAATCGCATCCGGCCCATATCGCCGCCCAGGCCTTCGCCGACGCGGTCGCGGCGCGGACCAACGGCCAGATCAAGATCACGATTTTCCCCAACAGCGCGCTCGGCAGCACGCAGGAGATGCTGGAGCAGACAACGCTCGGCGCCCTGGATCTCGTGATCCCCACCGAACCGGCGATCGCGAAGTATGCGAACAAGTTCAACCTCGTCACCGCGCCCTTCGCGTTCAAGGATTATGCCGCGACCGACAAGTTCTTCGCGGGCGGCTTCCTTAAGTGGGCCAATCCCGACCTCGAGAAGGCCGGCCTTAAGTATATCGCGCGCTGGGAATACGGCTTCCGCACCTATACGACCTCCAAGCGCCAGATCAACGTCCCGGCCGATTTCAAGGGGCTTAAGATCCGCACGCCTCCGGATTTCGTGAACCAGGAGACGGTCAAGGCCCTCGGCGGCATGGCCCAGACTATCGCCTTCGCCGAACTCCCAATGGCCCTCAAACAGGGCGTAGTCGATGGACAGGAAAATCCCATCGCCACCATTTACTCGAACAAGATGTGGGAGACCCAAAAATACCTGTCGATGCTCAACTACACCTATAATTCGACCCACCTGCTCATGAACAAGGCCAAGTTCGACAGCCTCACGCCGGCCCAGCAAAAGATCCTGATCGAGGAGGGGACGAAGGCAGGCATCGCGATGCAGAAAGTGGTCCGTGACCAGGAAGCTTCCCAGATAAAGGAAATGAAGAAGAACGGCATGGAAGTGGCCTATCCTAACACGGCCCCCTTCAAGGCCGCGGCGTCGCCAGTATACGACGCCCTCAAGGCCCAGGTCGGCGACGCCGTCTTCACAACCTTCATGGATCTGCTCAACAAGAGCAAGTAGACATTCGAGAAGCCGGCGGAGAGACAGATGCTAACCCTTTCCATTTTCGCGGTCCTTCTCGTGTTGATCATTATCGATTTGCCGATAGTGGTCGCGATCGCGCTGACCGCGGTGCTGTTCTTCGTCGGCCTTGGGCAAGGCAATTTCCTGGCGATGCTGCCCCAAAGGATGTACTCGGGCACGACGGGCTTCGTATTGCTCGCCGTGCCTTTCTTCATACTCGCCGGCAACCTCATGAATACCGGCGGCATCACGTCCCGCATTTTCCGCTTCGCCAAGGCCCTTTTCGGCCACGTCCCCGGCGGGCTGGGCCACGTAGCGGTCGTCAGCTCGATGATCTTCTCGGGGATGTCGGGATCGGCCGTGGCCGACGCCGCGGGCCTAGGGCAGATTCAGCATAAGGCCATGGTCGACAACGGTTACGATCCCGCGATATCCGCCTCCATCGTCGCCTCGTCCTCGACCATCGGCCCCGTCATACCGCCGTCGATCCCCTTCGTCCTCTTCGGCGCCCTCACGGGCGTCTCGGTGGCCCGCCTCTTCATGGCCGGCTTTATCCCCGGCGTTCTCATGGGCATCGCGATGATGATCGCGATAGCCTTAATGGCCAAGCCGCGCGGCCTTCCCCGATCGGCCCGCGCGAACATGCGCGAGGTCCTCGTCAGCTTTAAAGAGGCCATACTTCCGCTCATGGCGCCCGTCATCATCATCGGCGGTATCTTCTCCGGCATTTTCACGCCTACCGAGGCTTCGGTAATAGCCTGCATCTACGCCCTCATCCTTGGCTTCGCTTATAGGGACCTTAAGCTAAAGGACTTGCCCGAGATACTCTGGAAATCGATAAAGCAGAGCACGGCCCTCCTCTTCATCATGGCGGCGGCCAGCTTCTTCGGCTGGCTCACGCTGTACCAGAAGATACCGGATAGCATCATCGGCGGCCTCGCGAGCATGAGCGTTTCGGGTTCGGGCGTGCTGTGGATGATCATCATCGTCGACCTCATCCTCGGCTGCTTCCTCGAGGGCAACTCGATCTTCCTCATCACCATTCCCATCTTTTTCCCGATCGCGCTGCAGTACGGCCTAGACCCCATAAACCTCGGCGTCGTAATGACCCTGCTCATCATGGTCGGCAACCTCACGCCCCCGGTCGGCATGTGCCTCTTCGCGGTATCGAGCTTCAGCAAGGTCGGCATCATGAAGCTCGCCAAGGAATGCTGGCCATACATGGTGGGCATCCTCCTCGTCACCATTCTCCTGGCCTTCGTACCCCAGATATCCACCTTCTTGCCTAACCTCCTCATGGGCAAGGGCATGTGAGGAGACCGAAATGAAAACAGTCATAGCGATCCTGAAGAGGATCGATACGATCCTTACCGGGATACTCAAGTGGATCACGGTCGCCCTCTTCGTGGCCCTCACTCTTATCGTAACCGCTAACGTGCTGCTCCGGATCTTTCCCTTCACCTCGCTCCATTGGACCGACGAGATCGTGGAGATGTGCTTCGCCGGCCTCGTGTTCTACGGGGCCGCGGGCGTGTGGATGGCGCAAGGCCATTTCAGCGTGGGCAATTGGATAGGCAAGCTGGTCAAGAACGAAAGGGCGAAGAACGGATACCGGCTCTTGGTCGAGCTCATCACCCTCGGCTTCGCGATCATACTCTTTCGGTACTCGCTGGACCTCACGCTCAGGGCGCGGGAAGCGTCGTCCGTTTTCCAGATCCCCAAGAGGATCTTCTACTCCTGCATGCCGATCAGTTCCCTCATCATGGTCGCGTATTCGCTGGTATTCGCAGTACGTTGCGCGATCGGAACCGTGAATCCGGAGGTCCTCGCGACCTTAGAACCCAAGGAGTAGGACCGGGCCTCACCGGGCGAGGGCTCTGCCTCGCCTTATTACTGTTTGCCCAATCCCTCGAGGGCCTTCTCGTACATATCCTCGATCGCCCACATCATTCGGAAGTCGGGCCACTGGGTCATCAGGCGCTCGCAGGCCGCCTTTAGCGCGGTCCAGTTAGCGGCTTCGCGCATCCCGAAGAGCTCCGAGTAGAGGACTTCGGGGAGGAAGGGATCCTGCGGGTAGCGAGCCTCGGCTACTCGGGCGATCGCGGCTACCTCGTCCGTACAACGCGCCTTGAGCAGCTCGTCGTTCGACTGCTCCATGCCCTTGTCGCCCAAGTCCATGTACAGGTGCTGGAGGTTCCACATCGCTTGCACGGGCGTGTCTCCGCTCCATACCTGGGGTCGGGCCTGGTAGGCCGCCGACACCGCCTGGGCATCGGGGAAGCCGAAGGCCGCGGGATTGGTCAGCGCGGAGGCGAAGGTCGATAAGACGGGCGCTGCGAGGCGGCGTTTCATGGCCTCGATGTCCGAGATGAGGGCGTTCATCTCGCGGGTCTGGCGCTGAGCCTTGAAGTCCTTGAGGAACTTGTAGGAATCCTCGATGCCCATGCGCGGCTTCGCGTATAGGGGGTCGCGCTCGGTGGCCGACTTGAAGAGGGCCACTGCCTCATCGTATTTCCCCGAGTCGAAAAGGATGAGGCCCGAGTAATAGGCTTTCGCCGCTTCGAGCGAACTGGTTCCCGCCCCCGCCGGCTTATCGACGCCGAGGGCGTACATGAGCTTCTGCGCGAGCTCGGCCTCGAGATCGAGGGCTCGGCCCGGATCGCCCTGCGCGCTCGCGGCAGTGACAATGGCGCCCGTCTCGCTGTCCACCACCTTCGCGTCGATCCGAAGCGCGCCGGACGCAACGAGGAAGCTGCCGTAGGCTATGCGTGAGGCGCCCGTGAGCTTGCCGATGCGCGGGGCGCTGGCTTCATCGACCGCGCCCGACAGGCCGAGCTCCTGCTCGCGCAAAACCTTGTCGAGGTCGCGGCGCTCCACGAGCTTCAGCTTGCCCGAGGCGGCCAAGTCGGTAGAGAGCATGTCGGCGAGGCCTAGCTTGAGCCAGTCGTAATCGGCCGCCTTGGCGGTGTTGGCGAAGTCGAGGACCGTGATAGTCGGGGCGGGCGCGGCGTCGGAGGCCTGGACGGCCGCCCTGTGGGCGAAGGCTAGGCATAGGACGAGGGCGGCGAGGACGGGACGCGGGCTATTGAGCTTCATTGCGCTAGTATGCATCGCCCCGAGCATCTCGTCACCAGCCTTCAGTGCAGAACGATCGAAACCGCCGAGTAGACCAGGAGGATCGCCATGACGATGTTGAAAGCGAGGCGGAAGGCGCTCTTGGCGAAAAGCCTCGAAAGCGCGCTTCCGACGAGGCACCAGGTCGAGACGGCCGCGAAGCCTATCGCCGTGAGCAGGGCGGCCGAGACGAAAGTCCGCGCGAGGCTCCCGGTCAGGAGGGGAGAGAAGGATGTGTAGATGGTGATTCCGTACAATATTCCCTTTGGATTCACGAATTGCAGAAGGAATCCGGCCGCGAAGCCGTCGCGGAGGGCGCCGCGTCGGCTGCCGCTGGCCTGGCTCTTCTTCTCCGGCGACTTCAGGAAGAGGGATATCGCCAGAGCGGCCATATAGAGGACGCCGATCCATTTGAGCCAGGGGGAAATCGCCGCGTAGTTCTTTGTGAGGAATTCCGTGAGCAGCCCGCCGCAGAGCATGATGATAATGAAGCCGGTGATGATACCGAGGAGATAGGGCATGCTTCTGCGATATCCGACGCGCAGGCCTAGGGCCGAGGAGGACACGTTGTTGGGCCCTGGCGTAAAGGTCATCAGCAGGGCATAGCTCAGGCAGGGCAGGAGGAGTCGGTTCATGCTCGCTCAAGCTCGTTCTTCAAGTGACAGTTTGTTTTCATTATGCTTCCGCGCGCAGCGCGCCTTCCTGCCTTCATTGGAGCGCTGGAGGCGCAATATATGCTAGACTCGATCAGCTTTATGCCGATTGGGACCTGAGAGATTGTAACCTATGGGCACCAGCTGCCGATATAGCCCCAGCAGCTTTCCAGTTGTCGCGCAGGCCCTCGCATTCCCTCGATTTTTCCATGGACCGCTTTCATCAGTTCGAAGCCGCCCAGGTCATTTAGGCTTTCTCCTATTTCCCGGGCTCGCATGTTCTTGCATCTTCTGTCGAATTTTCCGCCCGGCTTCATCGATAAGTAGCCGTCGGATAGGCCGATTTGAATAAGTTCCTGCGTCAGGGTTTCTATCGCTTCAGGCATGTGAGCGCGCAAGTCGGCATCCATCTTCGCGATCTCGTCGCGGATGCTTTGGGCCAAGGCCTTGTCGATGAGCTTATCCGCAGCCGCTAGGCGAAGGTTCTTGCCCTTGGCCGTCGAAGCGACTTCGGCGAGGACGGGTTGGTCGCTGAGGTTCTTCAGCGCTACCAGGCGCGCATCCATGCTTGCGTCCATTCTGACGACGCCCGCGAGGACGGTCTGGTCGAACAGATTGCTCAAGGCGATAAGGCGCAAATCTTCGTCCTCTTCCTTCTCAACTATGTCGGCAAGGACGGATTGATCGATCAGTTTCTCGAGGGCGGCTTTGCGCTCCGGGAAATGCTCCATCGTCTTGAATAGGTTAGCTAGGGAAGCTTGGTCGCTTATCCTCTTAATCGCCGCCACGCGCACTTTCGACTCTTGATCCGCGCTTGCGATATCTGCCAATGCTTTCTGGTCGGTCAGGATATCTACCGCGGCCTTGCGGATTTCCGGCGCGCTATCGGTCCTGGCGACCTCCGTCAATAGCGTCATATCCGTCAAAACCCCGATTGCGTTCATGTAATTATTTTGTCCTGTCAGCTTAATAATAACGGCCTTCCGCACATCAGGCGATTTGTCGTTTTTGGCGATCTCGGTCAATAGCGACTTTTCGGCGATCTCTCCGATCGCAGCCCGGCGCACTTCCGGCGCTTTATCCATCCTGGCTATCTCCGCGATTATCGCTTTATCGGCGATCTTGCCGAGGGCAGCTATGCGCACTTCCGCTTCCGTATCGTTTTTTACAATCCTCGTAAGCAGAGCTTGGTCGATGAGCCTCCTAACCGCGGCCACGCGCACGTAAGGGGATAGGTCCGTCTTCGCAATCTCTGCGAGCAGATTCTGGTCGGTAATTATTCGGACAGCCTCCGCGCGCACGCCCGCGAGGCTGTGTTTCCACTTAGGCCTAAATAGGTCGAAGAATCCCATTTTTACTCCTTAGCCGAGGTTTCCCGGCTAGACCGCCTTCAGTCCCGATATTACCCGAGATTTCCCGGATGGACGGCAAATATTACGATTTTCGCCAATTCTGTTCGACGCCAACGAATATGTCAACGGAATAAACTCTATAGAATCCTCGCTCTACCCGCGCTTCTGCTCGAAGTGGGAGAATTCCATCGAGAAGCTCGCGCGCCCCTGCGATACCGAGCGCAGGCTGGTGGTGAAGCCGAACATCGCGACCAGGGGAGCCTGGGCGTGGATCATCTCCGCGGCCGCGCGGCTCTCGCTGCCGTGTATGATGCCGCCGCGCTGGGACACGAGGCTCATCGCCTCGCCGAGGAAGTCCTTGGGGCAGGTGATGTCCACCTTCATCACGGGCTCGAGCATGACCGCTCCGGCCATGCGGCAGGCGGCGTCGAAGGCCATATTGGCGCAGGCCTCGTAGGCGAAGGCGGTGGCGGTCAGCTCGTCGTACTCTATGCCGACCAGTGTCACCCCGACATCGACGGCCGGATAGCCGAACTGGATGCCCGAGCCGAAGGCCGAGGCGAAGCCCCGCTCTACCGCCTCGAAGATCTCGTCAGGCACTCCGGGGGCGCGCAGCTTCTTCTCGTAGCGATTGCCCGTCCCGCGCGGCAGGGGCTCTACCTTGATCGACAGGGCCGCCGCGACCTCCTTGCCTCCCACTACCTTGTGGAAGCGCTCGGTGTGCGACACGCGTTGGGTGATCGACTCGCGGTAGGTGACCTGGGGGTTGCCCTGCTTGGCCGCCACCTTGAACTCCCGCGTGATGCGCGCGACGAGGACCTCGAGGTGGAGCTCGCCCATGCCGGAGATGATGATCTGGCCCGTCTCCTCGTTCTCGCGCGTAGTGAAGGTGGGATCTTCCTTCGAGAGGATCTCGAGGGTCTCCTTGAGTTTCTCGCGGTCGGAAAGGGTTTTGGGCTCGATGGCGACCATGATGACAGGCTCGGGGAAGTGCATCTTCTCGAGGACCGCCGGCCAGTGCTCGCTGCCGATCGTGTCGCCCGTCTGCGCTAGCTTCATGCCCACGATGACCGCGATGTCGCCCGCGCTCACCTCGTCCAGCGGCTCGGATTTATTCGCGTGCATGCGCAAGAGCCGCGTTATGCGCTCTCGTTTTTTCTTGTTCTGGTTGTAGACCGTGCTCGAGTTCTTCAACACCCCTGAGTACATGCGCACGAAGCACAGCGGCCCCGCCTCGCGGTCGTACTGCACCTTGAACACGAGGCCCAGCGGATTGCCCGACGCGTCGCAGGGCACATCGACCTCTTCCTCCTTCTTGAGGTGGAAGGCCTTGGCCGGCGGGACCTCGTCGGGGGCGGGCAGGAAGTCGACGATAGCGTCGATGAGGGGCTGGACGCCCAGATTGCGCCTCGAGGCGCCGCAGAGGGCGGGCACCAGGGCTTGAGCGACGCAGGCCGAGCGCAGCTCCCTGCGTATGAGCTCCGCGGGCACTTCCTTGCCCTCGAGGAAGAGGGTCGTGATCTCGTCCGACTTGGAGGCAAGCTCGTCGATGAGCCTCTCGCGGGCGGCTCGCGCCTCGTCCAGGCGCTCGGGCAAGATCGGCGAACGGATCATATCCACGCCGTCGCCCGACCAACGCACTTCCTCCATCGCGATGAGGTCCACAATGCCCTCGAAGCCGCCCTCGCGGCCCAGGGGCAGTTGAATCGCGATAGGGACGGCGCCGAGTTTCTTGCGCATGTCCTCGAGCACGGCCTCGAAGTCAGCCCCGAGGCGATCCATCTTGTTGATATATGCCAGGCGGGGCACGCGGTAGCGGTCGGCCTGGTGCCAAACGGTCTCGGATTGGGGCTCCACCCCATCCACCGCGGAGAAGACGGCGACCGCCCCATCGAGGACGCGCAAGGATCGCTCGACCTCGGCGGTGAAGTCCACGTGCCCGGGAGTGTCGATGATGTTGATCTGATGGTTCCGCCAGTAGGTAGTGGTAGCCGCGCTCGTGATCGTGATGCCGCGCTCCTGCTCCTGCTCCATCCAGTCCATCGTGGCCTCGCCGTCGTCGACCTCGCCTATCTTATAGGTCTTGCCCGAGTAAAAGAGGATGCGCTCGGTCGTCGTGGTTTTGCCGGCGTCGATATGGGCCATGATGCCGATGTTGCGGATGCTGCGTATGTCCATACGGTCTCGGATGATAGCCGGAATGGCGAGATGGTTGCAAGCAGAGGGGGAAGAGCGCGCAGCATGCTTTGGGAGCTCGACTTCGGCAGTCGGTATTCGATCGGCTTGACGTGTGCGTCTGGACCCAGTAAAACTGAATGGAATATATCTGGAATTTCTAGGATGCGAACATGAAAAAGTCGGACGAGAGCCAAGGCCAGTCGGCGTCGGAGCTCATCTCGCAAAGAATCGCCGAACTCGGGGATTGGCGCGGCGAAACCCTTAAGCGAATGCGCAAGCTCATCAAGGAAGCGGACCCGGACGCCGTCGAGGAGTGGAAGTGGATGGGCACTCCGGTTTGGTCGCACGACGGCATCATCTGCACCGGCGAATCTTACAAGAGTGCCGTGAAGCTTACCTTCGCCAAGGGCGCGTTTCTGGAGGATCCTTCCCGTCTCTTCAACTCGAGTCTCGACGGAAACGCACGCCGCGCGATCGACATCCACGAAGGAGAAGAAGTCGACAAGTCCGCCTTCAAGGCGCTCGTCAGCCGAGCGGTCGCTCTCAACGGTTCCGTCAAATCGAAACCTGCGAAGAAAGCGAAGTCCTGAGGGATTCCGTCCCTGAACCGGTCCGACATCGGGATTTATCCTCGGTCCTTGAGTAATGAAAAAAAGCGACGCCGCGTTGCGTATGTTCCGCTAATCCACGCTTGCTCGTATTCCTCCGAGTAGAAGGCGTTGAGCCCGCGTTCGAACGCCGCCTTGATCGAATCCTTTTTCTTTATTGAGGCTTCGGGGTCGCCATCGTATATTTCGAAAATGGAGACATCTTCGCGTCGTCCCTTTACGCCGACTTTTCCGATAAAACGAATGTGATATGCGCTGGGATCGTCCAGGCCAAGTAGAATACGTTCGCTCACGGCGACGCCGATTTCAAATTTCTTCGAAATGTCTTCGATTCCCTTTTGGCGATCCTCCGTTTCCCGCAATGAGGCAACCAGGATTATCGGAAGCAGTCGTTGCGTATCATCTTGCCTGATCCTGCGGGTAACTTCAAAACCATCCACGCCGGGCATCATTACGTCCAGCAGAATCAGATCGATATGTTGGCCGGAAAGTTTCTCCAGCGCTTCTTCGCCGTTTGCCGCCTTGACGATCTCATATCCCTGCGGAATAAGATAAGTTTCGAGGAGTTCGACGTTTTCGGGATGGTCATCGACAACCAAGATTACCGGATCAGGCTGTCGAGTCAAGGCAATTATCGGCCAGTATTGGCTCAACGGTCATCTCTAATGCGGCGCGTATACCTCGCGAAGTTCACGCCTCCTTCTGTGTTTGGCGGCGCGCGCGGCTCGTTGAACAGCGGCATAGACCTGCTCGTCGGCTATTGACTTTAAGGGGAAGCTTCGGGGTTTAGAAGTAGATCAGCATCGCACCCTCGAGCTTGATGCCCTGTATGAGGACCTTGGTCGCGAGGGCGTGGTTAGTCTCGTTCAGGGTGCGCGTATAGATAAAGTAGCCCGTCCCTAGGTAGAAGGAGAGGGGATTCTTCTCGAGGAAGACGAGGTCGAGGCGGAGCTGGGCCGCAGGACTCGCCCAAACGGAGGCGGAGCTCGTCGTGGCTGGGACGTAGGAGGCGGCGCCTGCACTCCAGCTCGCGTACTCCTGGCTCACATCGAGTCCCCCGATCACTGCTCCCGCACCGAGGGTGGGCTGCAGCGATACCGCTTGGCTTAGGGGAAAGCGATAGCCGTACTGTGCGAGAACGATGAAGGTATCGAGCAGGCTATAGTTCCCGCTCATGTAGGCGCCGCCTGAGCTGAGGTCGCCTTGCTGGAGACTGTCATTGAAGAAGTAGTTCCCGAAGAAGAATATCGTTTCGAGAGAAAGCCACTGCGATCGCGCGATCTGGTAGCTTCCCCCCAGGGCAAGCCCGATCGAGTAGGTGCCCAGGCCCTCCTGAGTCAGGGCGAACCAATTCATCGAGCTGCCAATGTAGGCGCGGTACCGGGGAGGCAGGTATTTCTCCGCCGCAGTCTCAAGAAGCGACGCGTCGAGATCGATCGAATCGGAGAGGATGATAGATCCCGTCTCTACCTCGACCACGCGGACAGAAACGCGATAAAAACCGGCCGTTTTTGTTATCGATCCTACAATCAGGAATTTCGCGTCGATAAGCTTGCCAATCGTGGCAGCCTTGTCGGAGTCGTAAAGCCCGGAGAGCTGGAGTTCCATGGTCTTCAGTATTTGCCCAAGCTGCTTTTTCTCGAGCACCAGGAAGTATCCCGAACGCTGAAAATCCTGGATGACGATTTCGGAAACGGCGTAGCCAAGATTAGGATCGCCGACTGCAGTATTCATATTGTCGAAATCGGCGATGGCGAGCGCGCTGCCTTTTGTCGTCATGGCCGAGAGCTGCGTGACAAGAGAACGCGTAAAAGTGTCCATCTGAGCCGCGAAGGCACTGCGCTGTGCCCATGCTGTATTGCCGGCAAAGACAATAAAAAAAACCAACAGGGCGAAAGTTCCCCCTAAGTGCGGAGCCGGCGCTCTCGAGCGCTTAGTGCGATCTCTGTCCATCTTCGTTACCTCCCGATCCGCTCTAGGAGGCCCTGCGACAGCGGGCCTCCTAGCCGGCTAGGCGCAACACGAAATCGACTCGTCTTGCCTCGGGGTCATTCCCTTGGTAGCCGCGCGGTTTCGATTCTCGATTCTGCTCGATACCATGTTGACCGCGAACATGGCCAGGATGACCGAAAGAGCCTCAATTATCCTCAAAAACAGGAAGTCCATTGTGTGCCTCCGATAGTAATAAGGTACTATCGCCACTCTAAAATGTCCGTTAATGATATCCTTCGGCGCGTTAAGAAGTCGTAAAAGAAGCTTAAAGCGGGAGCGCCAAGCAGAAAGCCGCGAGTGCCACGGCAAAGCCGATCGCCATCGAGTACAGGCCGATTTGCCCGGCCTTCCTACGATCCTTTTGCCTGAATTCCGCCTGCTCGACGCTATCGGTCTTTCCGACCTCGGGGCCGAAATTGAAGACTCCGCGTATCCCGAAACCGGCGCAGAAGTGCATGGCCGCTTGCAGGAATCCCGTAGCCCCCATCGCGGCCGGCAAAAAGAGGAATAGTCTCCAGGCCGCGGGAACGCGGAAGATCCAAAAAATCGCCCAGAGCAGGATCGTCGCGGCTGATCCGAACCAGCCGACTCGCCTGCGCATCCCGACCTCGGCCGGCCCTATGTTGCAGACGCCGGGAATATATTCAGCCTTTGCCGCCATACTATAATCTCCCTTAACTGAGCTTTAAATTAACTTACTTCCAATGACTCGCGGAGGCAAACATAGTATAGTTTTATAATGAACGATGCAAAGGCCGCGAGCCGCGAGACGCTAAAGCTCCTCGCGGAGGCATTAAATAATCGAAACTTCGAAACCCTCGTCGTCGAAACCGGCGAAGAGGCCCGCAGGCTTGTTTTCGAGAGGATTCCGGAGGGAGCCGAGGTGCACTCCGGAAAGTCGAAGACGCTGGAGGATATCGGCGTCTTAAAGGAGCTCCAGGAGTCCGGGCGCTACAAATTCCTCCGCTCGATCTATTTGAAGATGGACCGCGAAAAGCAGGCGAGGGAAATTCGAAAGCTCGTCTCCGCGCCCGACGTCATGGTCGGAAGCGCCAACGCCGTCACGCAAGACGGCATTCTCGTCGCTACGAGCGCGGGCGGCGGTCAGATCGGCCCCTACGCGTCAGGCGGCGGCAAAGTCATCTTCGTGATCGGAAACCAGAAGATCGTTCCCGATCTGGATAGCGCCTTTAGAAGGATCAGGGAGCTCGTCCTTCCTTGGGAGAACGCGCGGGTGCGGGAAGCCAAGGGCTTCGACAGCTTTGTCGGGAAAACCTTGGTCTACGAACGGGAGTGGGTCAAGGGCAGGGTCACGGTGATCCTCGTCAACGAAGCGCTCGGGGTCTGATCGACCCTCTGGGCCAGGCGTATCGATAGCTAGAGATGATACAGTTTCGCCTCTTACGAATACCTGCGCTAATAGTTTCGTTCCTCCTCTTTGCCGCAGGCGCATCCGGCGCCGCGGCCCAGGGGGGGGAAGTCATCCGATCCGTCGTTTTCGTAATCGAGGGATCGACTAGCGAGCGGGCGATCCGCGCTTTCACGGGCTTGCGCGAGGGCTTGGCATTTTCCTCGGCCTCGGAGTTCGCGGCCTTCCTCGACGAGAAACGCCAAGAGCTCATCGACGAGCGCGTGTTCAAGACGGTCGATATTTCCGACGAGGCCGCGCCGCCCGCCGATGGCGCGGTCGATGGCCGGGCCGAGCATATAGTCACGGTACATGTCGTCGATTCGCCCACCTTCTTTCCGCTTCCCGATATTTCCTACGACTCGAATCTCGGTCTTCTCCTCGGCGTCCAGCTGCGCTACGACAACGCTTTCGGGAGCATGACCAACTGGTTTTTCGACGGCTACGTCGTGGCGCGGGAGAGGGAAGGCTCCTTTGGCATCGGCCCCTGGGATCTGCATCCGCGCGTCGCTCACATCATGCTGGGAGGCTTGGCCTGGACTCTGGAGCTCGAGCTGCGGCGGGAAGAGCTCCAGCTCTGGGATGGTGGGACCGCGGTTGCCGCCTGGAACGACCTCTTCGGCGCGGCGAGCATCGACGCCAAGCTCCGCTTAGGCGGCCTTTGGTATTACGAGATCCAGCCGGGATTCGCCGGACAATTCGACATGGTCGATCTCATGGGGAATGGCGCCAATCCCAATGATTATGTCGGGCCAGATTACAGGCAGGCCATCGGCCTAGGCAGGGTCGATTGGGTCGGCAACTTCCGTTCGGGCTACGATATTCGCCTTGAACACTTCCTCCAGACGTCGCTGAGTCCGGGCGGCATCGGCCTTGCGAACGAAGTTTCGGCCGCCGCTCTTTGGTACTATCCCTCTTCATTTCTCAACTATTACGGCCGCGCCCGCGTCCAGGCGGACTTCGGCCGGACGCCGATCGATCTTGGGAAATACCTGCGCGGCGTCCCCGACAACAGCATGTCGGGCCCCGCCTCCGTCTTCTTGAATCAGACGCTCGGCATCGACCTCGGGCTTCCGAAACGCATCCTCGATATTCAGGTCCATCCTTTTCTGGATCTAGGCAGCGCCCTTCCCTCGACGCGCGCTTGGAACCCGAAAACCGATATCAGGGCGGGCGCCGGCGCGGATTTTTTGTTTTTTTCCGATGCCTTCCCGGACATCTTCATACGCTTCACCTATGGACTAGAGCTCGGCGCGAAAGAGCCTTTCGCCGAGCCCGAGATCATCCTCGATACGACAATGTTCTATTAAAGTCGCGAGCGGAGGGAAAGAACCTTAGGGGCTACCCCGTCCGAGCATCTGGAAGTATCTTTATTCCACCATGAACATCAAAGACAAAGTCGTTATCGTTACGGGAGCGTCGGAAGGGATAGGCAAGGCCTTGGCGGAGGCCCTGGCCGGCAAGGGCGCCAAGCTGGTACTGGCCGCGCGCTCCGAGGACAAGCTCAAGGCCCTGGCGGCCAAGTTGCCGGGCGCCATAGCCGTCCGCGCCGACATGCGCAAGCCTAAGGACGTCGCGGCCCTGGTCGAGGCGGCGATCTCCGCCCACGGCCGAATCGATATCCTTATCAACAACGCGGGGCAGGGAATGTATGGCCCCGTCGAAGGCGTAGACATCGAGCTGTATAAGTCGGCTATGGAGCTCAACGTCTACGCGCCCCTGCGCGCCATGCAGCTGGTCATTCCCCATATGCGGAAATCCGGCGGCGGGATGCTGCTCAACATAAGCTCGATGGTCTCCAAGAACGCCTACCCATCGCTCGGGCCCTACGCTTCCACCAAGTACGCCCTCAACGCCCTCTCCTTCACCGCGCGAGCCGAGCTGGCCAAGGACAAGATCATCGTCAGCGTATTCCATCCCAGGATGACCGCGACCCGCTTTGGCGAGAACGCCATCGGCGCGCGTCCATCGTACTCGGGCGGTAGCGGCGGCGGTGCCGCGCGGGCGCCCGAAGTCGATAGCGCAGAGCAGGTTGCCGCGAAGGTGCTGGAGCTTATTGGCTCGGAGGCCGCCGAGGCGAATATGTAGGCCTACGGGTGTGATGAGTTAGGGGCAAAAAAAATGGAAGGAGCCCAGGCTCCTTCCATTTTACGCTGGTCCTTAAGGACTATCGACTAGCTCTTCGTGAAGGCGTAGGAAACGCCTGACAAAGTCACAGTAAGGGTGCTTCCGGAAATGGTAGCAGTTTGCGTGGATCCTTGTGCAGTAAGGGAGTAGGTAGAACCCGATTTGCTCCAGGTGCCAGTGGTACTTTGGGTGACCCCGCTTGCAGTTTCCGTCATACTCATACTGATGGTCTTGTCGCTCTTCGCAACGATCGTCCATGACAGTCCAGCTTGGGCCGCCGTCACGGTACCATAACCCGTCACTGTGACGCTGGTTAGGTTCCAGGTTCCGACGATAGCATCGTTCCCGAGGCCGAGAAGGCTGCAACCGGCTAATGCCATAACCAGGGCGAGAACGACTAGACCGAGTAGTAGACGCTTTTTCATGACAACTCCTATGGATAAAAATAAG
>Ga0182027_10005938_pt1 | contig 18419 bp, 14 predicted proteins | sample 712E1DmetaG_FD_121300 | JGI IMG/M metagenome (GOLD analysis project Ga0182027, IMG submission 121300) | Permafrost microbial communities from Stordalen Mire, Sweden - 712E1D metaG (Illumina Assembly) | ecosystem: Environmental > Terrestrial > Soil > Wetlands > Permafrost | place: Sweden... | reverse complement strand
CCCCGGCTACGCGACGCCAGCTATCGCGGCGCGGGGGCACTCGGGCACGGTCTGGGCTACGAGTATCCTCACGATGACCCGAGAGGATTCGTGGAAGCTGTGTACCTGCCCGAAGAACTAACGGGGCGCCGCTACTACGAGCCCTCCGAACACGGCGCCGAGAAGGTGCTCGCCGAACGCTGGCGGGCGCGGCGAGGTGAGGCGGGGCCACAGGCGCAACCAGGCAGTGCGGAAGTAAAGGACAAGCCGGAAGCCTCGGCGGGTCCCAAAGATTCCGGACAGCCTTCGGCAACCAAGGAGAAGTGAGGCAAGAGGTGAACGCGGACCAGCTGCGAAACACCTTCACGAAATTCTTCGTCGACCGAGGCCACCTCGCGCTCCCACCTGCGAGCCTCGTGCCGAACGACCCTTCGATGCTGTTCACCATCGCTGGGATGGTCCAGTTCAAGCCATACTTCCTTGCTGAGTCACCACCACCGGGCCCGAGAGCGACGACCGTGCAGCCGTGTGTGCGAACCGTCGACATCGACGTCATCGGTACAACGTCGCGCCACGTGACCTTCTTCGAGATGCTCGGGAACTTCAGCTTCGGCGACTACTTCAAGCAATCGGCTATCGCCTATGCGTGGGAGCTGTTCACCGACGTTCTCGGTCTCGATCCGGCCCAATTGTGGGTCACGGTCCACATCTCCGACGATGAGGCCGAGGCGCTTTGGCACGAGGTGCCTGGCTTGTTGGAAGGTCGTTTGCAGCGACTCGACGAGGACAACTTCTGGAAGATGGGCGAGACCGGACCGTGCGGCCCGTGTTCGGAGATCTACTTCGACCGCGGACCGCAGTACGGGCCTGGCGGTGGTCCGGCACAGGGAGGCGAACGCTACGTAGAGCTGTGGAACCTGGTCTTCATGCAGTACGAGCGCCATCACGACGGTTCGCTCACCGAGCTTCCGAGGCGCAACATCGACACCGGAGCCGGGCTCGACCGGATCCTCACCCAGATCCAAGGCGTCGAGTCGGTCTTCGACACAGACCTCGTCGCACCGATCCTCGAAGCTGCCTCGGCCACGACCGGCCGCGTCTATGGAAGCAGCGAAGAGACCGACGTCGGCCTGCGCATCGTCGCGGACCACGCCCGCACATTGACCTTTCTCATATCCGACGGGGTCTTCCCCTCCAACGAGAGCCGTGGCTACGTGCTGCGCCGCCTGATCCGCCGGGCTGTGCTCGTGGCCCAGCGCCTCGGTGCCAAAGGGCTCGTCACCCCGGAGATCATCGACGTGGTCACCGAGGTCATGGGCGGGGCCTACCCGAAGCTCCAGCGTGACCGGGAGCTGATCAAGCGGATCGCGGTGCACGAGGAGGAGGCCTTCTTGCGCACGTTGCGCTCCGGCACGACCTTGCTCGAAGCCGAGCTCGCAACCGGCGGCTCGGCCGTCGGCGGTGAGGTTGCTTTCCAGCTTCACGACACCTACGGATTCCCGATCGATCTCACCGAGGAGATCGCGCGAGAGCGGGGGATCGAGGTGGACCGCCACGGTTTCGACCTCGCGATGGAAAAGCAGCGCCAACGCGCCCGCGAGGCGGGCCGGGCAGGCGCCTTGGCGGGCGAGGAGGTCGCGGCCGCGTGGAGCGACCTGAGGACGAAATTCGGACCGACCCAGTTCCTTGGCTACCAGGAGGCCGACGTGGAGTCCACGGTCCTCGCGGTGCTGGCAAGCTCGGTCGACAGCTCGTTCGCCAATGTCGACGGCGAACGGGCCCCCGACGGCGCGGAGCTGATCGAGGTCTTCTTGGACCGGACGCCCTTTTACGCCGAAGGCGGAGGCCAAGTCGGAGACACGGGGTTCATCGAAAGCTCCACAGGTCGCGTCCGCGTGCTCGACGCGACCTCGGTGGTCGAGGGCCTGACCCGGCATCTTGGCTACCTCCTCGAAGGGTCGATCGCGGACGGCCAGGAAGCCGCCGCGGCGATCGACTTCGAGCGGCGCGAGTCGATCCGCCGCAATCACACCGGGACGCACCTTCTTCACTGGGCCTTGCGACAGGTGCTAGGCGAACACGTGCGCCAACAGGGCTCGCTCGTCGCTGCGGATCGCCTCCGGTTCGACTTCAGCCACTTCGGGCCGATGTCCGAGGAAGAGATCGCACGGGTGGAGGACCTGGTGAACTCCGAAGTCCTGCGCAACGAGCCGGTCCAGGTGTACGAGACCGCCCGCGCTAAAGCGGAGGCCACCGGCGCCATGGCATTTTTCGGCGACAAGTACGGCGAGATCGTGCGCGTTGTCGAAGCGGGCCACCACTCGCGCGAGCTGTGCGGCGGCACACACGTGAGCTCTTTGGGGACCATCGGACCGCTGCAGGTGGTCTCGGAGGCTTCGATCGGCTCGAACACGCGGCGGATAGAAGCGGTGACAGGTCAGGCCTCGCTCGCGCGTTTCCGCTTGTTCGAGCGCACGGTCGAACAAGCCGCACAGAGCCTGCGCACGCAACCTTCGGACCTGGTGTCCGCGGTTGACCGGCTGCTGTCGAGCCAGCGCGCACTCGAGGAGCAGCTGCGAACCGTACGCTCCGAGCGGCTTGGCAACGAGGCGGACCTGCTGGCTGCTGGCGCAGTCGGCGCGACTGACGGGCGGTCGGCCGGGCGGGTCGTCGGGCGCCGCGACGGTCTCGAGGCAGGCGAGCTGCGCGACCTCGCGATCGCAGTGCGGGATCACCCGGGCGTGGATGCCGTCGGCCTTGCGGGTATCACTGGCCCCGAGCGAGTTGCCTTGGTCGTCGCGGCAACAAAGGGCTCCGGGATCGACGCAAGATCGGCGGCGTCGTCGGCTGCCGCGGCAGTCGGAGGAGGTGGCGGCGGCACGCCAGAACTTGCCACCGCGGGCGGCCGTAACGTCGCGGGTATCGAGCAGGCCCTTGTCAACCTACGCGAGGCGTTCGGCCAATCTCCGGGCGGGCGCGAGCTTCGCGATGAGCCTGACGGCCGGGAATCGCCTTGAGCGATGCGGCTCCGTCGGGGGAGGCGGGGTCCGCGGTGCGGACGCGAGTTGTCGGGATTGACCTCGGCGAACGGCGGATCGGGGTGTCGGTGAGCGACTCGCAACGTGTGCTCGCGACTCCGTATTCAGTGATCACACGCAGCGGCGAGCCGGGCGACGACCGGCGCGCGATCGCCGCGCTCGTGTCCGAGCTGCGTGCAGGCGTCGTCGTGGTCGGGCTCCCGCTGGCCTTGACGGGCGAACGCGGACGCGCCGCATCGGCAGCGGTCGCCGAGGCTTCGGCACTCGAGCTCGAGACGGGCGTTCCGGTGCTGCTCCACGACGAGCGTCTGACAACTGTCGAAGCCGAGCGCCGCCGCCGCCTGCCGCCAGAGCGGGTGGCAGTAGGCGAGGGTGGACGAGGCCGTCCCCGATCGCGCCGCGAAGGGTCCAACGAACGATCGCGCGCACGTCGGGTTGGGATCGATGCCGTGGCTGCCACAGTGCTGTTGCAGTCGTGGCTTGACGAGAATCGAGCTAGGTCGTGATCGCGTTCGGCGAGGTTCCAGCCGGTAGCCGTCCTTCGGCAGCCTGGCCGGCTTCGACCACCACGATCGCCGGGGTCGTGGGCTTTCCTGTCCGCCATTCACTCTCGCCTCTGTTGCACAACGCCGCCTACGCCTCCATGGGTCTTGACTGGAGCTATCTGGCCTTCGAAGTGGCCCCGGGGTCGCTCGACAGGGCGGTCGCCGGCGCAGCCGCGCTCGGGGTGCGCGGACTGTCGGTCACCATGCCCCACAAGGACGCTGCAGCCCGGCTGGCGACACGGCGCTCCCGACAGGTGCGCCGCCTCGGGGCTGCCAACACGCTGAGCTTCGAAGCCGGGACGATTCTTGCAGAGAGCAGTGACGGTGAGGGCTTGCTCGACGACCTGCGCGAGGGCGCCGGATTCGATGCCGCGGGTCGCAGCTGTGGAGTGATAGGCGCAGGTGGCGCAGGTAGGGCGACGGTGCTCGCACTGGCCGAAGCGGGCGCGGTCGAGATCGTGATAGTCAACAGGACTGTCGCGCCGGCGTGGCGCTCGGCCGCTCTGGCACCGAAGGTCGCGCGCGTCGGGCGCCCGGAGGAGCTGGCCCGCATGGACCTTGTGGTTCAGGCGACACCGGTCGCCATGACCAATGCCGGCCCGGGCGGTGCCGGGACACAGGCAGAGCCGCCCGCTACCGCCGAGGCGGTCGGGGCCGAGTCGGCCGTCGTCGCTGGAGTCGATCCCTCTTGGTTCGGCGCTGGCCAACTTGTCGTGGACCTGGTCTACGACCCGCCGTTGACCCCGTTCCTGCTGGAGGCTCAAGGCCACGGAGCGAGCATTCGCAACGGCCTCGGCATGCTCGTCTACCAGGCCGCGCGGCAGATCAGACTGTGGACCGGGACTGAACCTCCACTCGGTGTGATGTGGGCGGTCGTCGGCGGAGACCGGTCACCGGGTGCGCTCGGCGCGCACGGCTCCGGGAAAGGACATACAGCCGAGACGACCGGCGCTGAGCCGAAGCCGGGCTGAACGCGCACCACGGCCATCGCTGTCTCGCCGAATCCAGGCAAGGCCCGACCGGATCCCGAATCACGGACGTCGCCCCGGTTCGCGGTCCCCTCTTTTGGCTGTGCGGCGATCCCGTGCGCCTGAACAGTCGGCGCCCGCGTCGAGAGAGATGGAACCGGAAAGGACAAGGCCAGCCTTAAGCTTAAGGAGCCTGTGGACGGGCAATTCCGGTCACGGCGGCGATGAGGACTGGGGGAGTGGCAACGAGCTGTGGCCCCTCGGCCATTATCCTTTCCCGACATGGCCGTCCACTATCCGAGCGTGCCGGCGCGGTGGGGCCATCGCAGGGAAAGGAACCCGGCTTTGGAGTTGCTCAGCCGGTGCGACTTCCTCCTTGTCGGAAGTGCAGTCGTTCTATCGCTCATCGGCGTCGTGATGGTCTATTCGGCGACCCGCCCCGAAATGATCGCCATCGGCGTGAACCCGAAGTTCTACCTGGAGCGCCAGCTTGTCTGGCTCGCCATCGGTCTGGCGGTGATGGTGGTCGTGGCATTGATCGACTACCACTGGCTCGAGCAGTGGGCCTACGTGCTGTACGGCCTCGTCGTCTTGTCTCTTCTCGCAGTGCTTACCCATTTCGGCCACGTCTCGCTGGGAGCTCAACGGTGGTTCTCGCTCGGCCCACTCGAGGTGCAACCTTCGGAGTTCGCGGTGCTCGCCCTGATCCTCGTGATCGCCGCCTACTGCAGCCGCCAGGAGACGATGTTCCCCCGGAACCTTCTCGTGGTGCTCGCACTTGCGCTGCTGCCTGTCCTGCTCGTCTACAAGCAGCCGGACCTCGGAACTGCGCTGATCATGAGCGTTGTGCTCACGGTCATGATCGTTGCTTCGGGCGTGCGCCTCAGGTACCTCGTGGGCCTTGGCGTAGTGGGGATCGTAGGCTTGGCAGGGGCCATCCACTTCAAGCTGATCCACGCCTATGAGCTCCAGCGCTTCCAGTCGTTCCTCCACCAGAGCTCTGGAGTGAGGGGTGTGAACTACAACCTGGCGCAATCGATGCTCGCCATCGGGTCAGGCGGCGCCTTCGGCACAGGGGTGTTCCACGGCGCCGCGACAAACGGCGGCTTCGTGCCTGCCCAGCAGACCGACTTCATATTCACCGCCGTCGGCGAGCAGCTCGGTTTCGCCGGAGGGGCCGTGGTCATAGCGTTGTTCGGGATCATCGCGTTCCGTCTGCTGCGGGCCGCACAGATCGCCAGGGACCCATTTGGTCGGCTGCTGTGCTCGGGCGTGCTCGCATTGCTCGCCTTCTCGGTGTTCCAGAATGTCGGCATGACCATCGGTCTCATTCCCATCGCCGGCATCCCGCTCCCGTTCGTGAGCTACGGTGGCTCCGCCATGATCGTGTTCTTCGCTACGGTCGGGCTTGTGGTCAACGTCGAAATGCGCCGGTCGACCCGGCGATGAGTCCCATGGGCACCGATGAGGATGCTGTTGGAGCCGACACCGATTCGGCGCAAGTGAGTCGCGCCAACGGCGCCGGTTCGCCGGTCGCGGGCGGCCCGGCCTCGTCTCAGTCAACGGACTCGGAGCTCCCCGGCCCGGACGGGCCCGTTCCAGAGCCCGAAGGCGACGTGCCCGAAGCCGGAGCGGACCTCCTCTTTGCCGGGAGCGATGCAGAACCCCACCGAGCGGTCCTTGAGGATGAGCCGACCGGTCTGGACGAGCTCTCAGAGCCTATCGATCTCGGCGAATTCGCAGATCTCGGTGAGCTGGGAGAACCAGGAGAGCTGGACGAGCTCTCCGAACTGGACGAGCTCTCCGAACTGGACGAGTCGGACGCGGAATTCGATCCCCTCGCCACGCCCGGTGACATGTCCCAGATGCTCTTCGTCGACGTCGTGCTCCTGCTGCCGGCAACTCACCCGGTGGTCGTGCTCCAGGAGGCCGATGCCCCTTTCCGCGAGCTGCGGATCCCCGTCGGCGGCGCCGAGGGCATAGCCATCAGCTATGCGGCCAGAGGGCTCGCGACGCCCCGACCGTTGACCCATGAGCTGTTCATCAATGTTCTCGAAGAGTTCGGGATGACACTCGACGTCGTGCGGATCACTGACGTAAGCGGGACCTCGTTCACCGCTGAGATGGTCATATCGGGCCGGCTCGGCATTCGATTGATCGACTGCCGTCCTTCGGACGCCATCGCTCTGGCTCTTCGCCATCAGATGCCCGTGCCGATCATGGCCTCAGGGATGGTGCTGGCGATGGCAGGCACCGATCCGATGGGCGCGAACTAATCGGGCGTTTCGCCCGTCGGGAAGTCGTCTGCAAGCTCCGTGGGTCGTTCCGGGCCTGAAACCAGCCACGCCGAGCCGCCGTGGCTATTGCCGTCTGACCCGAAGCCGCCCGCGGGGACCGTCGGGATCTCGCCGGTCTCGTGGGTCGTAGTGGCGAGAGAACGAGCGGCCCGGCCTGCGGTGGCCACGCGTCGCCGCCTCCGCGCCGCCCGGGGGCTGAGCCCGACTGCGACCCCCGCTGGGGAGGCCCCCTCGTCTGAGATTCGCATCAACAAGGCGACCAGGACGTAGTTCGCCAGCAATGAGGAGCCGCCGTAGCCGACGAAAGGCAGTGACACCCCGGTAAGGGGGAGCAGTCGGACTACCCCTGCCATGATGAAGAACGACTGGAACCCGAGGATGGCAGTGAGACCGACCGCCGCCAGCTGGGAGAACTCTGAGCGCGCCCGCACGGCGGCCCGGAGCCCGGTGCCCACCACCAGCAAGAAGCCGATGACGACGGCCGTGGTGCCGAGCAGGCCCAGTTCCTCGCCAATGGCGGCGAAGATGAAGTCGCTGTAGGCGACGGGGATGTCGTAGGGGGTGCCGAGACCAAGCCCTGATCCCGTCAGACCTCCCCGCGCCAGGGCGAACTCGCCTTGGCCTGTCTGGTACCCATAGGTGTTGTAGTGAGCCCAGGGATTGGTCCAGGCACCTACGCGCTGGTCGATCAGCGTCTTGGCGAAAGGAAGGTGAGCGGCCAGGTAGGTGCCCGCGACGAAGGCGACGAGCCCTCCGATGACATAGGTGAAGCGCCCTGTGGCCACCCACAACATCGTGATGAACATCACGAAGAGCAGCAGGGAGAATCCGATGTCGTGCTCGAGAAGGATTACGAGGATGGCGACGACCCAAGCGACTGCGATCGGGCCGAGGGGGCGGATGTCAGGCAGCAGCCGGTTGCCCACCCGCCGGGTCGACAGCGAGAGCATCTCTCGCTTCTCGACGAAATACGAAGCGAAGAAGACTACGAGCATGAGCTTCGCGAGCTCGACCGGTTGGAAGGTGATCGGCCCGATGTGGATCCAGAGCTTTACTCCGTTCAACTGGGCCTCGGAGGTTCTGCCGAGGTAGGGAGCAAGGGGAAGCACCAGCAGGGCCAGGGCGGCGAACACCACGATGTAGCGGTAACGCTCGAGGTCGCGTGATCGCCGCACGACGGCGAGTGTCACGACGTACGCGACCACGCCGAGCGCAGTCCAGGCGGCCTGGTAGTGCCAGGACGCGTCGGGCGAGTCGAGCCGGTAGATCATCACGAAACCGATGCCGTTCAGCATCATGACCACGGGCATCATCACCGGATCGGCCTCTGGGGCGAGGTAGCGGTTGGCCACGTGGACCGCAAGCGCCAAGGCGGCGACGACCCCGATGAAGTCCAGCGCGTTCGAGGGCAGCACGTTGTAGGTGCCGAGGGACGCAAGAAGGTAGGCGAGCGTTAGCACCACCACAGCGATGACCAGCAAGCCGAGCTCGCTCCGCCGCCGCTGCTTGACCCTCGGTGCCATGGCGAGGGGTTGCACGACTTCACGGTAGCGTCTGGGTCGTGAAAGTCGATGTCAAAGCGCCTGAGGAGCCTCTTGCGCGTCCGGACCGATTCCTCAATCGTGAGTTGTCCTGGCTGGAGTTCGCCGATCGCTTGGTCGATCTCGCCGCCGACGCGTCACTCCCGCTCTTAGAGCGCGTGAAGTTCCTGGCCATACTTTCCTCTGGTCTCGACGAGTTCTTCCAGGTTCGAGTCGGCGGCCTCAAAGACCATGTGGCCGCGGGCCTCCGCGCGCGCTCTGCAGACGGGAGGTCCGCCTCTCAACAGCTGCAGGACATCCGCGTCAAATGCATACGCCTGCAGGCGCGTAGTGACGACGTGTTCGAAGCCGAGATCGTGCCCAGCCTCGCGCGTGCCGGGCTCTACTTCACGAGCCTCGATGACCTCGACGCGGCGGAGAAGTCCCGTGTGCTCGGCGTGTTCGAGAAGGAGATCTTCCCGGTCCTCACCCCGTTGGCCGTCGACCCCGGCCATCCGTTCCCGTACATCTCGAACCTGTCGCTCAACCTCGCCGTGCTCGTCGAGGACCCGGGGACCCGCGAACAGCGCTTTGCCCGGGTGAAGGTGCCGCCTCTGCTGCCCCGGTTCGTGCCCCTCAACGGCGGTTCGCGATTCGTCGCCCTCGAGCAGCTGATCGCGGCGAACCTGCCCAGGCTCTTCCCGCACATGGAGATCGGGCGCCACCATGCTTTCCGGGTCACGCGCAACGCGGACCTCGACCTCGAAGAGAGCGAGGCCGACGATCTCCTCGCCGCGGTCGAGACTGAGCTTCGCCGCAGGCGCTTTGGCCGGGCAGTGCGGCTCGAGGTCGATCGCGACACGCCCGTGTCTGTTCGCGACCTGCTCTTGGCCGAGCTCGAGCTCGGGACCGACGACGTCTACGAGAGCTCGGCGCCCCTCGGTCTGAGCCAGCTCTGGGCGCTGCACTCGATCGACCGACCTGAGCTCCACGAGTCGACCTGGGTGCCCATGACACAGCCCCGCCTGGCGACTGCCGGCGACGGGCCTGTCGACCTGTTCTCGGTGCTGAGAGAGCGCAGTGTCTTGGTCCATCACCCCTACGACTCGTTCGCGACTTCCGTCGAGGCCTTCATCACCGAGGCCGCCGATGATCCGAACGTGCTCGCGATCAAGCAGACCTTGTACAGAACCTCGGACGACACCGCCATCGTCTCGGCACTGGTACGTGCCGCTGAGCAGGGCAAGCAGGTCGCGGCCCTCGTGGAGGTGAAGGCACGTTTCGACGAGCAGGCGAACATCTCTTGGGCACGTCAACTCGAGCGTGCCGGTGTGCACGTCGTCTACGGCCTCATGGGCCTTAAGACCCACTCGAAGATCGTCCTCGTCGTTCGACGGGAGGAGGACGGGCTCAGGCGTTATTGCCATATAGGCACGGGCAACTACAACTCAGAGACGGCGAGGGTCTACGAGGACCTGGGTTTTTTGACCTCCGACCCCGCGATAGGCGAGGACCTCACAGATCTGTTCAACCACTTGACCGGCTACGGCCAGCCAGTCACCTACCGCCGGATCGTGGTCGCCCCCCAAGGCATGCGGCCGTGGATCCTCGCCCAGATAGCAGAAGAGGCGGCGCTGGGCAAGGCCGGTCGGATAACCATCAAGGTGAACGGGCTGACCGACCCGGAGGTCATCGACTCTCTCTATGCCGCCTCGTTGGCCGGTGTCACGATCGACCTCGTTGTTCGGGGCGTGTGCTGTCTGCGCCCGGGGGTGGAAGGGCTCTCGGACAACATCACGGTGCGATCGATCATGGGCCGTTTCCTCGAGCACTCTCGCATATTCCGCTTCGGTGATCCTTCCGGCGAGTCGGAGGCGCGCTACACGATCGGTTCCGGCGACTTGATGGAGCGGAATCTGGACCGCAGGATCGAGGTTCTCGTTCCGATCTTCGACCCGGAGCTTCGGGCACGGCTCGAGGAGACGATCGGGCTCAATCTGGCCGATGACACGAACTCTTGGGAATTACAAGCGGACGGCCGCTGGGAACGGGTGGCTGCGGTGACCGGGCTCAGCGCACAGCGCCGGCTCCGCGAGCTCGCGGTCGAGCGCGCGCGCAGGCGTCGTTCTCCCGAGCAACTGAACTGAGCGCCGGCTTTGCGGATCGCCGCGCTGGACCTGGGCAGCAACTCGTTCCACATGCTGGTCGTCGAGACGCGCCCGGACGGCAGTTTCGTGCCGCTCGCGCGGGAAAAAGAGATGTTGCGCCTGGGCGACGTGGTCGCCCGGGAGGGTCGCCTGACAGAAGAGTCGATCGAGGCGGCGATCGACACGATCCGGCGTTTCAAGACGATCGCGGAGGTGCACCATTTCGACGAGATGGTCGCAATGGCCACCGCAGCGATGCGGCAGGCTTCCAACGGACCTGAGGCCGCAGAACGCATTGAAGAGGCGACAGGTGTCAGGATCCAGGTTGTCAGCGGCATCCGCGAGGCCCAGCTGATCTTCGAGGCTGTGCGCTCGAGCGTGCTGATGGAACCGAGCCCGGCACTTTGCGCCGATCTCGGCGGAGGCAGCCTCGAGCTGTCGGTCGGCGACCGCTTCGGGCTCAGCTATGCGACAAGCCTCCACCTCGGTGTCGGACGGCTCACGACCGAGCACGTGCACACAGACCCACCGAACAAGAAGGACCGTGCACGGCTCAAAGAGCAGATCTCCAGGTCCTTGGACGTAGTTCTCGAGGACATCATGGCTTGCGGCCCGAAGCTGTTGATCGGGACCTCGGGCACATTCTGTGCCCTCGCCCGGGGTGCCGCGGCGAGGCGGGACGGCATCGTGCCTTCCTCGGTCAACCAGCTGACGGTGACCTCCCGCGAGCTCGCGGCGCTGGGCGATCTCATCTACGAGCTGCCGAGCTGGGAACGCTCACGCATAGCGGGGATCGAAGCTCGGCGCGCCGAGCTCCTGCCGGCCGGCGTCGCTGTGACCGAGGTCCTGATGGAGGCGACGGGGATGAAAGAGCTCACAGTCTCTGAGTGGGGCTTGCGGGAAGGGATCATCATCTCCACCATCGCCAAGCACGACCGGGTCGAGTTCAGCGACGACCCGCGGGCAATCCGGAGGGCTTCGGTGATGTCGTTGTGCACGCGGTCGCGCTGGCCCGAGAGCCATTCGCGACAGGTCGCCCGGTTGGCCATCGAGCTCTTCGACTCGACGGCCTCCCTGCATCGCCTGGACGCAGAGGACCGGGAGCTGCTGGAGCTGGCGGCGCTTCTCCACGACATCGGCGAGCACGTCAGTCGTGACGGCCACGCGCGCCACAGTGCATATCTCATCGAGAACGGAGACTTGCGGGGATTCTCACCTGTCGAGATCCAGATGCTGTCGTGCCTCGGGCGCTACCACGTGAGAGGCCGTCCCCGTGAGTCCTTCCAAGCCTGGGAGACCCTCGAGCGAAAGGACCGGGACCGGGTCTTGAAGATGCTGTCACTGTTGCGCATAGCCGACGGCCTCGACGCCGCGCACGACTCGGTCATAGGCCACGTCGGCGTCGAGCTGAGCGGCACGGTCGTCGAGATCGTCGTGAGCGCCCGGGGAGACGCAGAGCTAGAGCGGTGGATGCTCCAGCGCAAGGAGCAGCTCTTCCAGGAGTTGTTCGAGGTTCCGATCAGCCTTGAGGTGGTGCCGACGGGGCCGGAGGAGATGCAGGCCCCGGTCTCCGAGGAGGCCGGTCTGGCGTGATGATCGGCATCTGGCCGGACGGCGGACCGCCAGACCCGTTGCGCCTCGTCATGGTCCCGAGGGCGTCGCGGCGCTCCTTCAAACCGGCGCCGCGCCTGACCCTCAACGACAGGTAGGCGCCGGCACCGACCGGGATCGGCAGCCAGAAGTTGAACAGGCGCCAGGAGATCACCCCCAGCCAGGCGATCGCCGCAGGGACACCGAAGCCGGTCAAGGAGGTCGCGGCAACGGCCTCGACGATGCCGAGGCCGCCGGGAGTAAGCGGAACCGCAGCCAGCACGTTCGCCACGCCGTAGGCGACGAACAAGTCGATGGGCTTGGTGATATGCCCGTAAGCGGCGACGAACGCCCACAGAGATGCGGCATCGAGAAGCCAGTTCGCGGCCGCCCACAAAACCGCGTCCTTGAGCAGGTGCCGGTCGGAGCCCAGCGTGCGCAGGCGGGTCGCGAGCCGTTGGACAAGGGTCTCCATCTGGTCTTCGGTGACCCATGGCACGCGCCGTGCAACTGCTCGCAGGGCCCGGATTGCGTGCGCCTCACCGCGTGTGAAGGCCAGGACGAGTATTGCGAAGGCCGCGAGAAGCACTGCCCCGACGATCGCGACAGTGACGTAGGCGCTGTTGAAGCCATGCAAAGGGATGGAGATGACAAGCGCGACCCAGAGCATCGCGTTGAGCACGACGGCCGAGCCGATGCCTTGGGTCGCGAGAGCGAAACCGGTATCGGGCCCGCTCACTCCGCTCGAGGTGAGCAGCCGGTAGCCGAGCCCCGTGCCGCCGGCTGTGCCTCCAGGGATCACGTGGCTCACCGCGAGCGTCGACAGGTCGATACGCAGCACTCTCGACAAGCTCGGGCCGTCCTTGGGCAGCACCGCTTTTGTCAGCCGTGCGTAGGCGACGAGTGCTCCGGCCTCGAGAGCGAGGCCAGCGAAGAACCACAGGAAATTGACCCGCCCCAACTGGCTCAGCGAGGAGCGTGCTTTGGAGTGCAGGAAACTGGGAACGAGGACGTACTCGACAAAAACCAGGAGCACGAACAGCGTGATGCCGTGGCGAAGGGGCCGAGGTATCCATCCGAGCAGATTGGGTCGGCTACGCGGCGCCCTCACACCGGTTACCGAGCCGTCCAGCTCGGGAGAGTCGACCATCTCACCATGCTTGCAGGCGCGACCGTGTCACGGCGAGAACCGGACCACCGGGTCCGATTCAGCTCGAGGACAGCCACCCATGCACCGACAGGTCGTGGCTCTGGATCACCCTTCGGCGGTTCTGCATGGAGTTGACTTGTGCCAGTGTATGAGCAGAGTGTCGACCCGGAGATTCATCACCGCGAGACTCAGAGAACTCGTGACATTCGGGTGGCGCGCACTGCGCTCGTCGTCACGGGCGTGGTCGTCGGCGTCGGCATCGGCCTAGCGCTGTTGTGGCGGCTGCGGGTCATCGTCTTACTGATAGTCGTCTCGTTGTTCCTGGCTGCGCTGTTGCATCCGGTCGTGAGCTTCGTCGAGCGCCGAGGGGTTCGGCGGGGGCTTGCCACAGCGGTCGTGTTCTTCTTGGCAGCGGTGCTCTTCGGGACGCTCGGCTATGTGCTCGTGCACCCGGTCTACGCGTCCGCGACGAACTTCGCCAAGCAGCTGCCCTCTATCGTCCGCCAGGCCCAGCACGGCAAGGGCCAGATCGGCCATCTCGTCAAACGACTCGACCTCGAGAGCTACGTGAAGAAGAACGTGCCCCGGCTGGAGACTCTCATCAGCGGCCTCGGCCGTCCCGCGCTTGCGATCGGCAAGACGGTCGTGAGCGGGGTAGTAGCACTTGTGACCGTCAGCGTGCTGACCTTCTTCATCCTCCTCGAGGCGCCGCGGATGATCCGCGGGGTGCTCGACTGGATGCGGCCCGACCGCTCTGTTCGCGCCCGCAAGATGCTCGACGACGTCGCTCGGGCGGTGGCTGGTTACATGCTCGGCAATCTCGCGACGTCGATGATCGCCGGGATAGTCATCTTCGCGACCTTGCGGGCCACCGGCGTCCCGCATGCGGGAGTGCTCGCGATCTGGGTGGGCGTCGTCGACTTCCTGCCCCTCGTCGGGGGGTTGCTCGCCGGCGTGCCGACCGTGGCCGTCGCGGTGTTGCATTCCTTGCCCGCAGGGGTAATCACCCTTGCCGCCTTCCTCGTCTATCAGCAGATCGAGAACCACATCCTCAATCCGGTCGTGATGAGCCGGACCGTGCGCTTGAACCCGCTCTGGGTATTGCTGGCGATCCTGATAGGTGTCGAGCTGGGCGACCTGGTGGGGTCCACCTTCGGCGGTTTGGTAGGGGCTTTGCTGTCGGTTCCCGCTGCGAGCGCGATCCAGGTGGTGACAACTGACCTGTGGGCCCGGCGCCGATCGTCTCACGCCGTCGATCCGCTCAGCTCTCCAGCGCCGATTGCCTCGAGCAGTTCGTCCGGCCCGGTTCGCTGACCTGCGCGATCCAGCGCTAGGCACGGCGGTCGGGTTGCTCGTTCGTGACTAGGCCGTAGGCTGTCTTCGTGCGCGTTCTGGTTGTGCTGCCTACTTACAACGAAGCTGCCACAATCGAGAACATCCTCGATCGTGTCCACAAGGCCGTGCCGGACGCATCGGTCCTCGTCGTCGACGACAACAGCCCCGATGGGACCGCGAAGATCGTTGCCGAGCTCGGAGAGAAGTTCGGGAACGTGGAGGTCATGTCGCGGCCCGGCAAGCTGGGCCTCGGCAGCGCGTACCGCGACGGGTTCAGGTGGGGCCTCGAGCGGGGCTATGAGGCGCTCGTCGAGATGGATTCTGACTTCTCGCACGATCCCGATGCGCTTCCCAGCCTGATCGCGCCGCTCTGCCAAGGCTTCGAGGTCTGCATCGGGTCGCGCTATGTCCCGGGCGGCTCCATACCGAACTGGAGCCTGTCGCGCCGGCTCTTGTCGAGGGGGGGCAACATATATGCCGACATCCTGCTCGGCCTGCATGTGCACGACTCGACAGCCGGGTTCCGCGCCTATGCGGCGCCGGTTCTTCGACGCATCGACCTGGACTCGGTCAGGGCGGAAAGCTACGGCTTCCAGATCGAGATGACCTACAGGTCCATCGGCGTCGGCGCGAGCGTCAAAGAGGTGCCGATCCGCTTTGTGGACCGGGAGCTTGGGACCTCGAAGATGTCGACCTTCACCGTGGTGGAAGCCTTGTTCCTCGTCACCTGGTGGGGCGCCAAGCGAGTCGTCGGTCGGTCCTGGAGAGGTGCCAGGACCGCGCGCGGCGCAGCAAAGGCTCCTGGCTCGCAGTGACCGATAGCGGCACCCGAGCCGTTGGTGGCGTGCCGAGCGGGCTGATCGACTCCGGTTCGGGTCCTGTGGTCGTGCTTGTGCACGGTCAGCCGGGCGCCGCAAGTGACTGGGAGGAGCTGACAGGCCTTCTTTCGACCGACCATCGGGTGCTGGCGCCGGACCGCCCCGGCTGGGGCGCCGATCCTCGTCGAGCAATGGGCCTTGCGGCGAACGCGGAGGCCCTCGAGGAGATGCTCACCGAGGCTTCGGCGGGAAGCCCGGTAACTGTCGTGGGCCATTCGCTCGGCGGCGGTGTCGCCCTCGAGCTCGCGTTGATGCACCCCGAGCGCGTGGGAGCTCTGGTGCTGATCGGTTCGGTCGGAGTGGAAGGTGCCCTGAGCGGATTCGACCGCCTGCTGGCGGTTCCGTTGATCGGCGATGGGATCGTGCGCGCAGGCGTCGCCGCCTTACGGCGCGGCCTCATAGCCGCGACTCGCTACTCGCAACGGCATCCTGAAGCCCGCGTGTCGCAGATGGTGCCGACGCTTTCGACCGTTCAGGCGGCCATCGGAAGCGACGGACTGCCCATCGTGGGAAGGTCGAGACGGAGCTTTCTCGTCGAGCAGCGTGCGCTGCTGGCCGAGGCCCCCGGGCTCGAACGCGCGCTGTGCCGGGTCGCGGTTGCGACCGCAGTGGTGAGCGGAGCCTCCGACCGCTTGGTGCCCGTTTCCGCGGCCCGTTCGCTCGCGGTGCGAGTGCCGGGCGCCGAGCTCATAGTTCTGGGCGGCGGGCACCTTCTGCCTTTCGACGAGCCCGAGAAGATCGCGCAGGTGGTCCGACGCTACTCGGCGTTCGCCGCAGGAGTCAGGGCCGGACGGCAGCCGCGAGAAAGGCCTGGAGCTTGAGCTGGGTCTCCGCGAGCTCTGCGGCCGGATCCGATTCGGCTACGACGCCTACCCCGGCGAAGAGCCTCGCGGAGCTGGCTTCGACGATCGCAGAGCGGATGCCGAGATGCCACTCCCCGTCCGCGCGGGCATCGACCCAGCCGACCGGCCCGGCGTAGCGGTCACGGTCGAGATCCTCGAGCTTGGCCAAGTAGTCGAGCGCCAGGTCAACGGGAGTTCCTGCCACTGCGGGAGTTGGGTGCAGGATGGAGACGAGCTCGAGCGCGCTCGGGTACTGGCCGTCGCGCTCGGCGAGGGTGCCGGTGATCGAGGTGCCGAGATGGCTCACGTTGCGCAGCTCGCAGATCAAAGGAGCATCCGGTACCTCGAGGTGCTCGACCACAGGGCCGAGAGCCGAGGTGATCGCGTCTACCACGGCCTGATGCTCGGAGCGTTCCTTGACCGATGCGAAAAGGGCTTGCGCGGCTTTCTGGTCTGCCTCGGGATCCCCACTTCGTGCCGCGGTCCCCGCTAGGGGGTGGGAGGCGATCCGCGCACCGTTTCGGGCGATGAGCAGCTCGGGTGTGGCGCCGATGAAGCCGTCGATGGCGAACGCGGTGCAGGACGGATGAAGAGCCCGGAGCCGGCCGAGGAGGTCTGCCTGGCTCAGCGGTCGGTTCGCCTGCACCGTCACCTCACGGGCAAGGACGACCTTGTCGAGGCGCCCGCTCGCGATCTCTGCGAGCGCGGCGCTGACCCGGTCCAAGAAGTCCTGGTGTGGCCGAGCCGAGGCGAGCCGGAACTCATCGGGAGGTGGCGCCTTTTTGAGGTTTCGGGTGCCCACGACGATCCCGGGAAGGCCGTTGGCAAGCTCTTTGACTTGAGTCCTGGAGCCGACGACGACGACCGATCCCCGCCCGTCGGCTCCCACGATCACCGTCACCTCGGGCACCACCAGCGCGCCGTCGGCACGGCGGTCGAAACGAAGTGCCCCGAGGGCCAAGGGGACCGGATCGGTGCTCGGGCCAGCGGGTCGAGGTGAAGCCGTCAGAGCGCGGCGGTTGTCAAACGGGGAGATCGCCGCGAGGTCACCGATCGCCTGCTCGAGGCTGGACGGGTCGGTCAGGCCGCCGGAGAGCTCGATCATGGCCGCAGTCCCGAACCCGAGCACTCTGAGCCCGTCTCGTTCGATGACCCGTCCGACCTCGTAGGCGTGTGCGCTCAAGAGCGCAAGGGTCCCGGATTCGACCGGGCGCACGGCGTAGCAAAGTCCTGCGGTGCGGCTCACGACCGACCGCCGTCGATGGACCGGGTCGCGGTCACGCATTGAGCGATGCCTCCGCTCAAGAGGTGCTGGTTGACATCGGTGAAGCCGGCTTTGTCGAGCATGGCCGCGAACTCGACGAAGGAAGGCAGATAGGCGACCGAACGCGGCAGGTACCGGTAAGCCGCGCCGTCGGACAAGAGCGCCCCGAGCCGAGGCACCACGTGGGTGAACCAGATCTGATGGCCGAGCCTGAGGACGCGATGGCGCGGTGTGCCGACTTCGAGCAAGGCCAGTCTCGCCCCGGGCCGAAGCACGCGGCCGAGTTCGCCAAGCACTGCTGGCAGGTCTGCGAAGTTGCGGAGGGCGAACCCGCTGACGACTGCATCCGCGGCGGCGGTCCTCAACGGCAGGGCCGCGGCGTCGGCCTGAACCAAGGGGACATCGAAAACGCGCGCCACCTCGAGCATCTTGAAGGAGAGATCGATCCCTAATGGCCGTTGGCCCTTGCGGTGCAGGCTGCGAGCCAGGTCGCCTGTCCCGCAGCCGATGTCGAGCACGAGCGAAGCCGGCGACAGCTCCAGCAACTCGATCGTGCGCCGGCGCCAGAGCGCGTCGAGGCCGAAGGTCATCAGGAAATTGACGAGGTCGTAGCGCGGCGCGATCGAGTCGAACATCGACCGTACGAGATCCTGCTTGGCCTTGCCCTCGGGCAGCGGCGAGCGGGCGTCGAAAGAGACGACGGGCGTGCTTTGTCCTGGCTCTGCGTTCGTCGCTTTGATCACGGGCAGCTCACGGGCCCTGAGCCTAGCGGGAGTTTCCTGGCTATCTCGTGAAGGTCCGACGTAATCCCAGGTCAAGCATGGTATTTGACGACCGGCGCTGTATTACCTAACTCAGCGTGTGGG
>Ga0182027_10005937_pt1 | contig 18421 bp, 15 predicted proteins | sample 712E1DmetaG_FD_121300 | JGI IMG/M metagenome (GOLD analysis project Ga0182027, IMG submission 121300) | Permafrost microbial communities from Stordalen Mire, Sweden - 712E1D metaG (Illumina Assembly) | ecosystem: Environmental > Terrestrial > Soil > Wetlands > Permafrost | place: Sweden... | reverse complement strand
TCCTCGGTTGGTTGCGGCCGGCGATTCCCGGTTGGAATCTCCTTCGGTTGAAGCCGCAGGCCACCGACGAGTGACCGCAGGTCACGGTGGGTGGAACAGGAACACACCGCCCTGCGTCTCCACTGACAGCAGCGACCCCTCGTACTCCATGTCCCGAACCAGGGCCTCGGTGTCGACTCGCACGTAGTCTCGGAGCGACTCGGGCACCGCTTCGTCGAGAATGCGCTCGATGCCAGTGTCTTTCAGGAACTCCTCGACGTAAGCCGCCGCTGACTCCCACTTCCCGATGTAGCAGTCCTCGAACTGGTCCAGCGCCTCGTCATCGCGTCCAAAGAAATGGGCGAACACAGCGAAGGCTTCACCGTGCTCACCGATACCTCGCCCGAGTCGGCTGATGCGTTCAACGGTCTCGTACTCCGACAGTGTGAGTACCCCGAAACCCTCGTAGTCGAAGGTCGCCCACTCTTCGGAGCCAGGCACCTTCGACGTGCGCAGCACCTCGTTGATCCCGGTCCATATACCGTCCGGTTCCTGGTCGGCGTCAATCCAGGCGCCGTGCAGCCAGCCGACGTTGTAGTCGCTGAGGCTGGCGATCCAAACCTTTGGGCTGATTCTTGGTTCCTGCTCACTCGATGCTTGTTCCTGTTCTCGCGGTTCTTCCTCGCTCATCTCCCATTCCTCCTCTCCTCCTTCTTCTTCATCACCTCCTCCCGTCTGGCACGTTCCGCGTGGATGCGCTCCATGGCCATGTCCACGTACTCCGGCTTTAACTCGATTCCTAACCAGTCCCGGCCGAGTCGCTCCGCGGCGACCGCAGTACTACCGGACCCCATGAAAGGGTCAAGAACCAGACCCGGCTGCCAAGCTCCTTTGCACTGGCAGCTCGGGTGCGGTTGCTTATTGGTCCTCTGCCACGGAGCACCGCAGGAAGCACAGACTCGTTGTGGGACGGTGGCCTTGAGTAGGGGCTCTATCAGGCCGATCGGAAAGGTTGCCCAGTGATGTCCGGCGAACTTGGCGGTGGCTACCGTGAGGACGTCGCCGGGATTCTTTCCAAGCGGATGGCCGCTGCGACCCTCGGCCCGAGCCTTGAGTAGTCCATCATTGCTGCCGGCTAGCGGTCCGGCCCACGGTGGACGCTTGCCACCGCCGTACTTCGCGGCACGAGGAGGATTGGTGATCGCGGCCCTGGTCGAGCGATGCGGTTCACGGATGGAGTCAAGGTCGAAGAAGGCCCGAGGCGATCGCACCAGCAAGAAGATTGGCTCCCAAGTGGTGTTGAGGCGATCGCGGACGCTGGCAGGCATCGGGTTCGGCTTCACCCATGCCGCGAAATTTCGGACTATCCAATCGCGAGCCGAAAGAGCGATCACTAACCGCGCTGGTCCAAGAAGAAGCGACTTTCGCGGAGCGCCGAACCGAGGATGAGAGCTGTAGCTGTCGCCTAGGTTCAGGACCAAGCTGCCGGTCGGCCTCAGTACTCGCGCCAGTTCGTCGCAGACTTCGAGCAGTCGATCAACCCATTCCGAGATGGAGGACTCCATGCCCAGTTGCCCCTCAACTTGGTAGTCACGAAGACGGAAGTAGGCAGGGGAGGTAAGGGCCACGTCGACACTCGACGACGGCAGTCGCCGAAGTACCGTCAGGGCATCACCGCGGATGATCTGTCGTCTCGGCATCGTCGCCCAGACGGGTGCGCTGCTGCGGCAATAGCTGTGGATAAGTGTTGTTGATGTAAGTTGGTTCATGAAGTCACCTCCTTTGTGTAGTTGTCGTTGATGAGTTCGCCCGACGCCATCAATCGCACGGTCGAGTCAGCAGTAGTCACTTGGAAGAGTTGCGAGTGTTCGGCGGGAAGCTGAGACAGAGTGTCGAGTAGCTGCGCTCTACGGTTGTCGTCCGGAACGACGAAGAGAACGGTCGGGAAGACACCTTCGGTCATCTGCTCGCGACCCGATTGCCAGTAGCGGCAGTACACCTTGGCTTTACTCGCGATGACGGTCATTGGCTCTGTGCCTCGGTCCAGTTCAATGAACCAGCTATCGAGGTAGTCCTTTGTAGCGGTGGCAACGTACGCATCCGGTTTGAGCATGAGTCGTGCTCCTCCTGGGCCGTGGAACATTCGCCAGCAGGTCGGTTCCGCGTCGAAGCGTTCTAGTTCGATTAGGTCTGGTTGTTCGATCTCTCGCAGCTGGACGTACATCTCGCTCACCGCCAGGGCGTGTCTTAAGTGATGGCTGTTCGGAGTCCATGGTCCCCACTGTCGTCGCTTCTCTGGACGCAGGAGACGCTTACCGGCTAAGTCCATTGAGTACGTCCATCCCTCTGACCCGGCACGCCGCCCACCGATGTTGCGACCGAGTCGGGCAAGCGCTCGTCGTTCAACGAGGCCACGAAGATCGAGTCGGGCCATGCGCCGCCCTGTCTCTGAGTCTTGATAGTGGAGTCGCCGTAGCTGTTGACCCGATACCACGTTGAGCCGTTCGACATCGTTCAGTAGAGACCACTCGATAGGGCGGAGCTGTGTTCGCAGGGAGGCCAGCCGAGCGGCGGTGACGTACGTCCGCTTGCTCACGAGAGCTTCCCCCTTATACACATTTTGCCTAGGAGATTCGCTCGCGAATCTGCTTGGATTACCTGCTCTGAGCAGGCAGGACGTGATCCGATACTCGACCCGACCGGAGAAGTGTGTCGAGACATCACGAGCTACCTCCGGGACGTTGACGCCGTCCGGTCGGAGCGTCCACCTGTACATGCTGGCGACTGCGAATCTCCTTTTCGACCTCGGCCCGGGCGACGCCGTAGCGCTCACGAGAGGAAGCGCGAACTTCATCGGCCGAGCCAGTCGGCTCGCCCATCCATCGCGTCGTCGCCGTGGCTACCGTCTGGCTGGTGCCAGCGGCAAAGAGCTGTGCGGCCACTTCGTAGGCGCCGAGTCCTTGCAGGTCGTCCGAAGTGAGTACTCCGCCGAACTCCTTTGCAATCAGACGGGCATCGTCAGCGGGGAGTTGGAACACGACCTTGGAGCGAGCGTTGGCGAGCACGGCGTACTGGGCCTCGGCGGGAAGTTGCCCAAGGTGTTGGTGCGCTAGCACCATACCGAGCCCAAGCCCGCGAGCTTCGGCGAGCACCGACGCCATCGGCGTCGGCAGGTGTAAGAAGTTCTGCCACTCGTCGAGGAAGGCCATGACCGGGCGGCGGCTATCGGAGTGCTGTGCCGCCCGGGCCAGAGTGGCGTTCCACAGTTCCGCGACTACCAGAGCGCCAAGTAGCGCCGCCGCTTCGTAGCCGAGCAAACCGGACGCGAGCGAGACGAGCAACACCTTGCCGCTCTCTAAAACATCTCGGAGATTCAGCTTCGGGTGGCTCTGGCCGATGATGCTCCTCACTCGTGGTCGCATTGTGAAGGCGCGCACCTTGTTCAAGACCGGTCCGACAGCCGTTGTCCGTTCGGGATCGCTCAGCCCCTCGTACCAGCCCCAGAAACTCTCCAAACCCACCGGGTCATCGAGGCGCCCGACTAGCTGGCGTCGGTAGCCGGGGTCGGTGAGGATGAGCGGCACCTCGCAGAGGGTCGTGCCCTTGGCCCCGGCCAAGGTAAGAAGAGCGGCTCTCAGAATGTCATCGAGCCGAGGACCCCAGGATTGTCTGTAGAGGCTCTTGAAGAGACCGACCAAGTTTTCAACCACAACCTCGGCGTGGTCGCCATCAACTGACTCAAGCGGATTGAGTCCTACAGGCCATGTAGTGTCGGCGGGGTCAAGGACGATGACATCATTGCGGCGTGCGGCGGGCATCCTCTCCAGGACCGACTGCACCAAGTCACCCTTGGGATCAAGAAGAACTACGCCTCGTCCTGCTTCCAGGTCTTGCACCGCCATATTCACAAGCAGCGTGCTCTTCCCAGTTCCGGTCGGCCCGAGGACCTCGACGTGACGCAGACGAGCCTGGGTATCGAGCGCCAGCGGTCGACGATCACCTGGGAAGTTGCTGTCGCCGATCGCAGTGCCCGTCCTCGGAATGGCAGGCGAGGCTGCCACCAGACGACATCCACCGAGGATCAGGCCTGGCACGGCCACTGCCTCGATCGGCCAACCGATCAGACCGGATAGCTCTTCGGTATTCAAGGTCGCGGGCCAGGAAAAGAGCGGCGACCGCCGTTCGATCATCCGCTTCGCAACTCTGGCTTCCGAAACCATGCGCCTACCGAGGTGCACGCCGGGAGCTCGGCTCTCATGCCAGGCCGTTTCCACATCCCGCAATAATCGCCGAGCCCGTCGAATGTCGTTACAGGCAACTCCGATGCGCGGGACGGTCAGCAGTATCGGGTGTGACTGTTTCTCCTTGAGAGCCGCAACTGCCTCTGCGTGCTGCAGGACATTCGATTCAAGGGCCTGGAGATGCCCCGGTTGCTGACCACTGGCCAGGCGGGCCGGCCGGACCGGCCCATGAGGAGTGATTAGCCATTGGATGACTATGTCCTCGCCGCCTTGCAGGGGCTGCAAGCTGGCCAGCAGCTTCGCGTTCATGGTCGTGGCGTTCGCTCGCACAGCCCGGCGAGGATCGCTAAGGCCGTACTCGGCGCCGATGGTAAGAACAGCGAAGGGCAAGCCGACCGACTCGTAACGCACCGAAGGTAAAGAGGCCTGCAACACGGCTTCCACGGCCGACGCCCAGCTTCGCGGCACGAGTAGGAAGTGCTCGATGCCCGAGGTTGATGCGTGGACTTCCAGACTCACGTACGGACTGACTAGCCAGCGCTTCCACCAAGGAAGCAGCAGCCCTGAGAGTCCACCTAAGAAAGCTTCGACCGCCTCTGCTTGTAGTCCTCGAGGAAAGTTCAGCCGATAAGCGATCAGCGCCTGCCGCTGACGCTTTGATTCGGCGGAGCGCATGATAAGGAGCGACGCAGCCAAGATGATCAGCTCCGCGCCGAGCAATACGGTGCTCATGCTACCCCCTCCCTCTTGCTTGAGTTGGCCTTTCGCACGTACTTGGAGATCTTTATGTCGGGCTTGGCTGCCACGCTCTTCGCCTGATGATCAGGGAGTTGGGCTGCAAACTCAAGGAGGGCCCGTGCCAGCCGATCGATATCCATCCCGCCGGCCCGCGGGCGAGCAGTAACTCGGATGATCCGTTCTGACACGTGACACCTCCTTTCGTTGTTTCCGTGAACGACCGGATGGTCTCATTGACCGCGGTCATGAAGAGGGGTGGGTGGCGCAGCACCAGATCGGCCTCAGCTGTCTGCCACCACCCCTCTACTCCGATATCTCAGGTTCGTTGACGAATGTCAACAGCAATCTGCAGTCAGAGCAGCCATTACTTGTGGAAAGGTCCGCCACCAGAGCGAGGGCTCCTAAGAATGAACATCACCAGACCGCCTACCACGAGCAATAAGAAGAGCCCCGGCAGAAGTGGTCCGAGCAAAGCCCAGACGGCTCTGGCTGCCACAGCCACGATCACAACCATCAGGAGCCCTTCGGCTAGCTTCGAGCGCCAACTCGACATCAGAGATCCTCCCTTGGGTCATGAGAACCGCGATGTGGTGGTCCTCGTGAGAGGTCATCATCCGCCGACGAGCCTGGTGTGCCCAGGTACCGATCGGCAGCGAAGCGGTACCGACCGGTACGGGCGCTTGTCGCGTCCCTACCAAGCGTCATCCGCGCCAGCACACCAAACCGAGGCTGATTGATAGCTTGATGGCTGGTGCCGCGTAAGAAGCCGGATGAACTGCCACCGGAAGTCCAAGAGGTGGTTCAAGCGCTGCTGAAGCTCGCGCGCTATGACGGCATCACGCGAAGCAAAGTCGCCGAGGCCTCGCCGCTGCTCGCTCTTGTGGCACAAGAGCGACCGCATGCCACAGTCGCCGAGCAGGCGCGTGTCACTGAGGAGGCCATTCGCACTCACGTCAACTCCGTGCCGAACCTCCAGGACCGAGCGCTTCTCGTGGCTGGTCTTAATCTGGAAGGAGACGGCGACTCCTCTGCTCTGGAAGCCAGGATTACAAGTCTTGTCTACTCAGGGGACAATGCGTGGAAGTGGGAGATCGATTCAGAGGGGGCGGTCGGTCGCTTTCGTTCAAAGCTTCTTGTGGAGCTTGCCTGGAGGCTCCTTGGCGGTGCGCCGACCTTCGCGCGGCCCCGGCCGCCCTCTAGCGAGCTGGACCTGGCAGTCCGACTGCGCCGTCAAGGGGATGACACCCGTGCTGTGACCGTGCTTGAAGGTGTGACAAAGCGAGCAGGAGACAAACGTGACACGCAGGAGGCCTGGTGCCTTCTCGCCACAATCGCCTACGAATCTGGCGATTACGACGCTGCCGAGGCAGCCTTCTCAGCTGCGTTGGAACTGGCGGCGGGCAAGCGCGGAGGCAAACTGGCGATGGCGATTGATCGGTATGCGCGAAAACTCACTGACGAGGAGGCCTATGAGCGGGCAATTGCAATCGTTCGGCGTTCTCTGAGCGTCTATTTTGAGGGGCGCTGGCTTTGGCGGCGTTACGGATGCATCAAGTGGTACAGCGGTGACTTGCTGGATGCCTACTCCGCCCTTACCCACGCACTTAACATTGGCTATCCAGCGTCACGGATCTTCCATGCCCGGGGCCAGGTGCTAGCCGAATTGGGACAGTACGATCGTGCGATCGCTGAGCTGAGCGAGGCATTGCGGGTGCCTCGTTCGTCCCTGTCGATTGCAGTAGCGACGAGTGCACGAGCGTTTGCAATGGGCATGTCAGGAGAGCTCGAACCCGCGCTCACCGAGTTTCGCCAGTCGGAAGTGGTCATTCCTGACAGCGGTTGGCTGCATTACTGGCGCGCACTCTGCCTGCTCGAACACGGTGAGTCCGATAAGGCCGCACTGAGTTTGCGCCGAGCGTTAATCGCAACGACCCCTGCGCTGAACCGACCCAAGCGAGAGCGGGCCGAGGAACTGATGGCCGGCCTGTCGTGGCCCATAAGCAGCTAACCTGGTGAAGGATTGGATAAGAAGTGGCCCCTTAGCTAATCTAGGAAGCAATCGGCAATCGCCATTACGACAAGATATATACCGTAAAGAAGCCAGAAGAAGCATACGACGCTTAGTATCATTCGCCACCAAGTATTCACATTGGCGGACATATGTCCGTGAAGAACAATCCCGTACATGACCCCGAAGGGAGCTGCAGCAAAGGCTAAGGCAAGGAGTAGCTTCACCAGCGGCTCTAGGCTCCACGTCCTTATGTCTCTGTGAACCACGTATCTTTCGAAGTCCGGATGTATCTTTGTTGGCGATGATGTTGCCGGACGCGACGGCGGTGGCGTACGGTCAGGTGGTGGCGGTGTCTCCCGATGCACGCGAGTGGAGGGATCATCATCCACTGACGGTGCCGCATGCCAGACCGACGACGATTCCTGAGCTGGTGGCTCCTGGCGTAACGTCTTGGCAGCGAAGCCGATCCTCAGACGCTGGACTCGATCAAAGTATTTTGTCAAATCGTCCCGCGCCACGTTGACCTTCTGCGACCACTCCGTCGCAAGAGCACGTTCGTCGGGGGTTGCGTGCGGATCTGCGTCGGGATGCACTGCCGGTTGAAGCGCCCGCCAGCGCCTGTCGATCTCCTCCAGTGTGACTTGGTCACCGGGGTTCAGGCCAAGAGTGTAAAGAGCTTTCTCCAACTCCTGGTCAGTGGGCCCGCGGTCGGTCATCGTGACTTCAACTGTTCTGTATCGTGGCCGCGATTTACTGTTGGTTGACTCCCAGGAGCATCGCGGACCTCGTCGGCGAGTGCCCGAACCGCCCAGCTCTCCCAGCCGGACGGAAACCGTTGCGCCTGCATGACCACGACCGTCTCGCCGTCCATCGCGGCCAGAACAACGTGCTCACAGGGCTGCCAGCTGTGAGAGCAAGGGCCCCCTTCTGTATGACCCCACGCCCGGGCGTCTCCCCACGGTCTTGTTGTGGGAAAGTCAATGGCTTCCAGTACGGCGCGCTGAGGCCCCGACGGAACGCCCATCAGGCACCAGATGAACAGATCAGGCATGGGAATAGTTCGGACCTCCTCCCGAGCTGAGGCTGCACTACTCCCTGATTCATCTGCTCGAGTATTACCCGACCAGCTCAAACGTTTGCGTTCTCTCAGTAACCAGGCGTTGGTGGTGACACCCCAGCTGCCGTCGGTGGCCAAGCGACGCCCCTCGGGATCAAGGGAACGCAACGCTTGAGTCGCACGGATGCGCACGAATACCTCTCGACCCTGGAGGTCACTGCCCAGGTACCATCCCACCCGCTCACGGTAAAAGATGCCCGCCGGGCTCCGCTTTGTGAGAAGACCGCCCGCTGTGCCAGTGTCGAAACGAAGGGGAGCCATTCCGGAATTGCGGAGAATCGTAACAACAGGCAAGGGCCAATGCCGCCAGGAGAACTGTTCTGGCTTGTCGATGAACGTCAACGGGCGATGGCCCAGACTCGGAGTACGCGAAGGAGTGACGCTGGACGGCGCCTCGGTCCTTGGTTCCGGAGACGTCGATTTGTTGCCGGGGACTGGATACGCAGGCACGGATCTCCACCAATGTTTCGGTCCGCTGCGGATTCTACATCGACCGATAGGTGTTCCTCAAAGGAGTGTTATGTGATTATAAATATGTAATTCAGGTAAAAGAGTGACAATTTTAGTTTTGCTGAGCCTCTCCGATGCCTGCGTGGCCGTCGTGGTATCCGCCCGCGAGCCGCAGCGACAGCAGAGGCTCGCAGGGCGGAGCTGCCCGGCGATGAGGTCGAAACCTGTGCGCTTGACGTGAACGTCATTCACAGTTAGACTGTGACTAATGATCACAGTACGTGAAGCCGTGTGCGATAGCCCGAAGGCTCTCACCGAGCAGAAGCGAGCAGCGCCGTGACAAGGCAGACCCTAAGACACCTGACCAGTGTCACATCGGAGTACGAGGAGTGGGCCAAGTTTCGAGGACACGACGGCAAGGACTACTACGTCGGCAAAGACCCTGATTATCTCGAATGGGTGGCAACGGACTCCAAGGATGTGATTCTCCACGAGGGCAAGACGAGGCTTGAGGTATTAGGAAAACTGGACGCGGCTGTCGGCAAAGGCGTATCCGCTGAGTCGAGGGTCAAGGGTAGGGCAGTCCGGGAATTCAGTCCGCCGCTGACGGAGCTATCGACCGTCCCAGCCGCTGGTGACCTCGTTGGTGTGGCCGAAATCGCAGAACTAGCAGGTGTCGGGCGCTCGGCCGTCTCCAACTGGATCAAGCGACGTCCGAGAGGATTTCCGTCGCCAGCAGGAGAGTCGCGAGCTGGGCCTGTTTTCAACCGCAGCGAGATTGCCGCTTGGCTGCAACACTCCAAGAAGATCACGGTAGCCCCGAAACCGCTTGAGGTGGTCCTCTGGGCAGCTGCGGACAAGATGCGAGGCAATCTGGAGGCAGCCGAGTACAAGCACGTCGTGCTCGGGCTCGTTTTCCTGAAGTACGTGTCCGATGCGTTCGAGGAGCGCCGCTATGCCCTAGAGCAAGAGGTTGCTGATCCCGCGAGCGACGGTTACGTCAAGAATCCTGACAGGCGATTGGCAGTGATCGAATCTCGCGACGAGTACACCAGCCAGAATGTGTTCTGGGTCCCGGTCGATGGTAGATGGCCGTGGCTCCAAGAGCGGGCCAAGCAACCGGATATTGGTGTGCTCATCGACAACGCGATGGATGCCATTGAGAAGGACAACCCTGTACTCAAGGGTGTGCTGCCGAAAACGTACGCTCGAAATGAGATCGATAAGCGCCTCTTGGGTGAACTCGTTGACCTCATCGGCTCGATCGGCTTCACCAAGGTCGATCATGGCTCGGACGATCTACTCGGTCGTGTCTACGAATACTTCTTGGGACGATTCGCCTCTGCCGAGGGACGCAACGCCGGCGAGTTCTACACACCGAGGTCGGTCGTCCGACTACTCGTAGAGATGCTTGAACCCTACAAGGGCCGTGTCTTCGATCCGTGCTGCGGGTCGGGCGGGATGTTCGTCCAGTCGGCTGAGTTCGTGGCCGCTCACGGCGGCAAGCGCAATGACTTGAGCATCTACGGACAGGAGTTTGTCGCCTCTACTTGGCGGCTCGCCAAGATGAACCTTGCCATCCGGGGCATCGAAGCAAACCTTGGTGACCGAGCCGACGACAGCTTCCATCGGGATCTCAATCCTGACCTTCGAGCGGACTTCATCATGGCGAATCCCCCATTTAACATGGATGACTGGTACACGGAAGCTCTTCGTGATAGTCCGCGCTGGAAGTATGGTCGTCCGCCCGCGGGTAACGGCAACTTCGCCTGGGTGCAACACTTCATCCACCACTTGTCACCCTCGGGTATGGCCGGCTTCGTCCTTGCGAACGGCAGCCTGTCATCGAGGACGGGAGGCGAGGGCGACATCCGTCAACGGCTGGTTGAGGCAGACCTCGTGGACTGCATCGTGGCTATGCCGCCGAATCTCTTCTTCAACACGACTATCCCGGTGTCGTTGTGGTTTGTGGCGAAGAATCGCTCCAACGGACGATTCCGAGATCGCCGAGGCGAGGTTCTCTTTATCGATGCTCGAAAACTTGGACGGATGCAAACTCGTACGCTGCGCGACCTTGATGGTGACGACATTCGGAAGGTTGCTACGACCTATCACGCCTGGCGGAACAGTGACCCCAAGACGCCATACGTAGACTTCATCGGATTCTGCAAGTCGGCTGACGTAAAGGAAATCGCAACTCACGACTTCGTCCTGTCCCCTGGCCGCTACGTAGGAACGGAGGATGCCGAGGACGACGGCGAGCCAATCGACGTCAAGCTAGTGCGTCTGAGCGAAGCGCTTCTCGCAGAATTCGACGAGGGTCGTCGCTTAGAAAAGGCGATCAGGGCGACGCTAGAGAGTGGTTCTCGTCGTGAATGACAGGATGCTTCTGCTACCGATTGCCCAGGTGGCTCAGGTCATCATGGGTCAGTCACCTCCGGGATCTGCGTGCAATAGGACAGGCAATGGTGTTCCACTCCTCAACGGTCCAACTGAGTTCGGCGATCCGTCACCGATACCAGCGCAGTGGACGACGGCGCCAACGCGACTGGCAGAGCGCGGTGATCTCCTATTTTGCGTACGTGGTTCGACGACCGGCCGGACGAACGTAGCCGACCAGCGCTATTGCGTCGGCCGAGGAATTGCTGCACTCCGAGGGGTGGATTCCATCGACACGAAGTTCCTCCGCTACACAGTGCTCCGCATGCTTCCACGACTCTTGGCGCTGACCTCCGGCTCAGTGTTTCCCAATCTTTCCGGCGACGACATCCGCGGCTTCGCCATACCGTGGCCAGAGCGGAGTCTCAGAGAGTCCGTCGTCCGCGTCGTGTCGCTATTCGAGGAACGGATCCGCTCGAACGTTCGTGCCGCTGCGACTATTTCTGCGATGGCCCCGCTCTTGTTTACCAAGCTTTGTCCCTCCACGGGCCAGACGATCCTGCTGGGCGACATCGCGACCTTTCGGAAAGGTGTGTCTTATCGCCGAGCCGACCTGCAGGCATCCGACACCGCCATGGTCACGCTCAAATCCTTCGATCGAGCTGGTGGATACCGTCCGGAGGGCCTGAAGCCGTTCGTCGGCGAATTCAAGCCGGAGCAAGAGATCTTTCCTGGTGAGCTTGCAGTTGCCCAAACTGACCTCACTCAAGCGGCAGACGTAGTCGGGCGCGTTATACGCGTTCCCACTATCCCTTCATTCAAGCGACTGGTAGCGAGCCTCGACGTGGCGATCGTAAGACCCCTCGCGAGTGTTCCCAACGAGTACCTGTATGCCGTGCTTCTCAGTGATCGCTTCCGCGAACATTGTCGGAGTTGGACGAGTGGTACCACGGTGTTGCACCTCGCCTCCGATGCTCTTCCGGACTATCTGGTACCAGCCGTGGACACCGCTGACCAAGTTGCGTTTGCGGATGTAGTGCGCCCGTATCTTCAAGAGAGAGATGTCCTCGACGTCGAGAGTCAGATCCTTGGCGAGGTCCGTGACCTATTGCTGTCGGAGCTGATCTCCGAAAACTCCAATCTTGCAGCGATGAAGAAACTTGTGAGGGTCACATGACCGGAATCACTGAGGGGATCGTTGAGGAGGCCTGCCTGGACTATCTCCGGGCGTGTGGCTACAGCACGTTGTACGGGCCCGAGATCGGCCCCGGCGGAGCGGTCGAGGAACGTCCTAAATGGGATGACGTAGTGCTCCTCGAGCGGCTGCACGAGGCAGTTGCACGTATCAACCCCAAGCTGAACAAGGACTCAGTTCAGGCCGTCGTAGCCGCAGTGCTGCGCGCCGAGTCTCAGAACCCTCTCGCTGAGAACTATCGCGTGCATCGCCTGATTACCGAAGGTGTCGCCGTCGAGCAGCGAACCGAGGACGGGTCGATTCGTCACAGTCTGGCGTGGTTGATCGACTTCGGTGATCCCAAGAACAACGACTGGCTGGCTGTGAACCAGTTCACGGTGATCGAGCACAGTAAGAATCGGCGCCCTGACGTCGTGATATTCGTGAACGGTTTGCCGCTCGGAGTATTTGAGTTGAAGAACCCGGGCGACGAGAACGCCACGATCAAGGGTGCCTGGAACCAGCTTCAGACTTACCAAAAGGACATCCCTTCGATCTTCACCGCCAACGCCGTTTGTGTAGCTTCTGATGGCCTACAGACGGTGTGCGGTTCGTTCTCCGCTGGCTTTGAGCATTTCGCGCCCTGGAAAACCATCGACGGTCGAGACGTAGTTCAGGACAAACCCCAACTTGAAGTCCTGATTAGAGGACTGTTCGACCCTGCCCGGTTCCTTGACATCATACGGAACTTTGTCGTCTTCTCTGATGAACCGTCGGGTCTCGTTAAGCGAGTCGCGAAATACCATCAGTACTGGGCCGTCAACGCCGCCGTCGCCTCGACCATCGAGGCATCGCAACCCGGCGGTGATCGTCGCGGTGGTGTCGTCTGGCACACACAGGGTTCCGGAAAGAGCTTCGAGATGCTCTGTTACGCAGCTCTGATCATGCGATCGGCTGCCATGGGTAATCCGACAATCGTTGTGATTACCGACAGAAACGACCTCGATGACCAGCTGTTCGGTGAAGTATTTGCACCGGCCCGAATCCTGCCGGAGGAGCCAAAGCAGGCCGCAACCCGCGCAGAGATGAGGAAGTTCCTCGATCGAGTATCAGGCGGGATCATCTTTACGACCATTCAGAAGTTCGCTCCCGAAGTCAAGGGTGACGTGCACCCGGTCCTTTCCGAACGGCGAAACGTCGTGGTCATCACAGACGAGGCACATCGCTCGCAATACGACTTTCAGGACGGATTCGCGCGACATCTGCGGGACGCCCTGCCGAACGCCACATACTTGGGCTTCACCGGAACGCCCATCGAGTCGGCCGACCGATCTACAAAACAGGTGTTCGGCGACTACATCGACGTCTACGACCTCACGCGTGCCGTAGAGGACGGCGCGACTGTACGCATCTACTACGAGTCTCACTTAGCGAAGATCTCACTACCCGAAGAAGCTCGCGAGGCCCTTGACGCCGAGGTGGCAGAGGTCACGGAGGGTCAAGAGCAGCACGAGAAGGATCGTGCCAAGTCGCGCTGGGCTCGTATTGAGGCTGTGGTTGGTGCCGACGAGCGCCTCGAAGCAATTGCGAAGGACATTGTCAAGCATTGGGAACTGCGGCGAGAGAATCTCATCGGCAAGGCGATGATCGTGTGCATGAGTCGACGTATTTGCGTCGATCTATACGACAAGCTCATAGAGTTACGCCCGGAGTGGCACTCCGACGATCTCGAAGCAGGAGTAATCAAGGTCATCATGACCGGCTCTGCCGCCGATCCGCAGCGCTACCAGCAGCACCTCCATTGCAAGGACGATCTGCGGAAGCTGAAAGCTCGTGCCAAGAACCCTGCGGATCCACTTCAGCTCGTGATTGTTCGCGACATGTGGCTGACGGGCTTCGACTCACCCTCACTGAACACGATGTACATCGATAAAGCGATGCAAGGTGCTGGTCTGATGCAGGCGATCGCCAGGGTAAACCGCACGTTCCGTGATAAGCCGGGCGGTCTGATCGTGGACTACATCGGTATCGCCCAGAACTTGAAGGACGCACTCGCCGACTACTCACCGTCCGACCGAGACAAGGCCGGCGTTCCGATTGAGCAGGTCGTGGACATCATGCTGGAGAAGCACGACGTCGTGAGCGGCATCCTGCATGGGCACAGCTGGGATTCCGACCCGCACCTCAAGGCACATGAACGCATGGACCAGCTCGCAGGCGCCCTCAACTTCGTTCTAGGTGATTCAGATCGGAAGGCCCGCTACCTCGATCAGGTCCTAGCGCTCACCAAAGCCTTCGCTCTCGCCGGCGCCCGGGACGAGGCTCTAGCCATCCGTGACGACGTCCGCTTCTTTGCTGACATCCGAGCGGCACTCGTGAAACTGGATCGAGAAGGTGAGCCGGGGAGGGCTGGCAGAGGTGGTAGCGCTGAGATTGACACGGCTATTGCTCAGCTCGTCTCCGAGTCAGTCGCAGCCGACGAGGTGATCGACGTCTACGCAGCAGCAGGCATGGAACGGCCAGAGTTGTCGATTCTCTCGGACGAGTTTCTCGAAAGCCTGAAGACTGGCCCTCGTCCCAACCTCCAGATGGAACTCCTCCGGAAACTCCTGGCGGACAAGATTCGATCGCTCCGTCACTCCAACGTGGTCGAGTCGCGACGCTTCTCGGAGATGCTTGACCAAGCCATCCTCCGCTATACGAACAAGACCCTGACGACGGCGCAGATAATTGCTGAGCTAGTCGACCTCGCTAAACAGATGCGGGAGGCAGCGAAGCGGGGCGAGGCACTCGGTCTCAACGAGGCCGAGGTCGCGTTCTACGACGCGGTCGCTCAGAACGACAGTGCCATTCTGGAGCTGGGTGACGACGTGCTCCAACAGATCGCCAAGGACCTCGTCAAGACCGTTCGCGAGAGCGTGAGCATCGACTGGAACCTGAAGGAGTCCGTGCGAGCCGGCATGCGTGCGAAAGTACGACGGCTGTTAGCCAAGTACGACTACCCGCCCGACAAGGAAGCGCGAGCAGTTGAACTCATCCTTGAGCAGGCGGAGCTGTTCGCGCAGGAGGCCGCATGATTTCCCGCGAAACCCATCTGGCGGGGAGGTGGAAGCTGCGTGATGCCGACCAATGATGAGCTTCAGAACGCACGCGCAGCTGCTCTGAACGCGATCCTTGAGAGTAACGCACGCTTGAAGCTCGTTGTTGCCGGACCGGGAACGGGTAAAACATTCACCTTTCAGAAGCTCGTCGCACAAACTGCAGGCCGCTGCCTGGTTATCACTTTTCTCCAAGTGCTAGTCAAGGACCTCGAAGCAAAGTTTGGCGCCTCAGCCGATGTGTATTCTTTTCACTCGTTTTCTCGGAAGCTTCTTCATCAAGGTGGTGCCCCGGGGGTTACGCCTTCGGTCGCCTACTACACCCCTCTGCTTCTCTTGTACTCCGAGGACATTCGTATTATCGACGGCGCCCTCCTCAAACCGCTACAGATCGGGGGCCTCTTCCGGAGCCTCGCCGACGATGAGCAGCTCCTACACTTAGCCCTCTCACGTGGCGGGTTCTACAACGCAGTCTCACATGACGATGCTGTTTATCGTGTTTTACGTGCGATGGAACGCAACTCGTCTTTTGTCCCAGCCTACGCACAGATAGTGGTCGATGAATTCCAAGACTTCTGCCCACTAGAGGTAGCGTTTATCAAACAATTATTTGCCGTAAGTCCAACCTTGATTGTCGGAGATGACGATCAAGCACTCTACGCGTTCCGGGATGCTTCCCCCGACGCGATTCGAGAGCTTGCGGAAGACGAAACTTATACTCGATTCCCGTTGCCGTACTGCACCCGATGCACAGAAGTTCTGGTGAAGGCGGCAGGCACAGTCGTAGAGAGAGCACTTGCCGCGGGCTTACTTCAAGGGCGGTTGGACAAGCCTTTTGAGTGCTACATGCCTGACAAGGAAGCGGAAAGCCAACAATATCCAAAGATCCGTCACTTCAACTGCTCGACCGAGACGGCTCGGTGTCCTTATGTCGGCCGTATAATTTCCGAGGCGATACGGAGGATCCCGGCTGCTGAAATCGCTGAGTCGCGGGAGCAGGGGTTCCCAACGGTGCTGATCATTGGGCCGAACCCCTTTCTTTCCCAGGTCGAGGACCATCTCCGGGGTCAGTTCCCTTGTGTGCACACGCGTCCAAAGCAAGAAGACCTAGTTGAGCCTCTATATGCCTATCGTCTGCTCGGCCGCGACCCGGAGTCGAATCTGGGTTGGCGCATCTTGATGCAGGTGTTCCAACCGGATGGGTGGGAAGACGCAGTCCGCTCTACCCATGAGAGCGGGGTCGGGCTGAAGGATGCGCTTGATTCGAACTTCACGAACCGCCATTTGGAACTTGCGGACATCCTGAGGAGAATGATTGTCAATGAAGACGTGAACGCAGTAGAAGAAGCCTCCCTGGCGGTCGCTCTCGCCATCGCCGTGACTGACCTTGAGGCAGTTCTTCATCCGTCGGAGGAGCCGGAGGAGCCGGAGGAGGACAGCTCTGAGCCCACGATATGGCTGACATCATTGATGGGCTCAAAGGGCCTTCAGGCTGGCCATGTGTTCATCGTGGGAGTCAACGCGGCACACTTCCCTCGGAACAATGCCCATCCCTCGAATGAGGAGGTCTGCCAGCTGCTGGTAGCCCTGACTCGTGCACGAAAGAGCTGCACCTTGGTTTCGACGAGGCATTTTGCCGGAGTGGAGCTTGGACGGTCCATCTTCCTTGACTGGCTCCGGCCTCATTTGGCGACCACCAGGTACGTCGATCGGGCGTTCTTCGATGCCCTCGCTGCCGCCTCCGCGTCCGACAGCGACTGCGGAGCTTGACGAAGTGCCAGCCGCGCGCCGGGATCGGCCGCAGCTAGCCGAGAAGGCCACGCCAGCTTCCGGGCTCCGTCGTCTGCTGACTCCGGGCAATGGCCTGCAGTTCCTCGGGACGTGCGGGAAAGGTGGTCGCACCACGACGCACGAAATACTCCGGTTTGTCGGCATCCACGGTCAAAGCGTGGATCGTCGATTTGTTGCCTTCAACCTCCACTACCAGCACGACCTTGTCGCCAAACGTCTCGAGTCGGCTATTGCACACAGGCATCGGCGACGTCCAGCTTCTGAGAATGTCGTGGAAGCGATCGAGTGTGCGATCGTCCCCGTCCGTCAGTCCTATGATCGAACCGTCATTGTCCACGCCGTACAACACGGTCCCACCCTCGCCGTTGGCGAACGCCACGATCGTCTTAAGGGCGGCTCGGCGTGAGGCCGGGTCGGGCAGCTGACGCTTGAATTCGAGGTACTGTCCCTCTCCCTGGGCGATCGTCACCGCCAGGTCCAAGGCAGCTTCAACCGGTCGTTCGTCCCGAACGTCTTCGTTTTGTGCCGTCTCGTGAGTACCGAACCATCGGTAGTCGAGCCAATCATCTCGCGAGCGGAGCCAGAGCCACTCATCCTCGTCGAGTCCCTGAGGCAAAGGTACCTTCGTATAAGCGCCTGGCTCGGCATGAACGAGGATGCGGCCTTTTGCGCCCGACATCTCCAGCTGAGCGCCTTCGAGCATCGTGCCTTCGAGGCCCACATCTAGGCCGGTCGGGAGGATGGTCACACCGTTGATGCGGCCTCGCAGATCGCAGCATCGAATCACAAGTTGACCCAGAGACGGGTTGCTGGCACCGTAGTGGCTGTAATTTCCAGTGAAAAAGGCCCGATACGCGATGCTGAAGGCCGCGAACGCTGGCGCTTCCGCACCGATCAGGAATCCGTTCGGCGGCTGAAACTGGTTCTGCGGCTGCATCAGGCTGAGGGTGTACGACACGGAAGGCCATGACAGCCGAGGTTCGTCGAACTGAGCGAAGCAGGGCTTACGCTGGAAGTTGCACTGGGCATTGAGATCGAAGGAGAACGTCACGTCGTTGAGGGCGAGGGTTTGTGTCGCGTCGGCCTCGACAACAGCAGCGAGGGCGACGCCTGTGAGAGTTGCCGAAACGAATGTGCAGACTCCGTATCGCCAAACGCGGCTCTCCTGCACGTCGATCGGCCCGAGGATGACCTCTGCCCGCCAGAGCGGCACGACACCCGACTGCGGCGACCCTCCGACGGCACGGAGCCAGGCAGGTTGGTCCATGGCGGTCAGTCGGGTGCGGAGTTGTGCGAGCTCGACTTGGCCGTAGTCCATCAGACTAAGAGTACATACTGGATGTAATGCTACTCAGAGGTCATCGGCAACCCACACCGGGGCATTGCGGGCGGTGTGCCCGAGTGGACCTGGGTACTCAGAAACATCGGGGGGGGGGGGGGGGG
>Ga0182027_10005935_pt1 | contig 18425 bp, 11 predicted proteins | sample 712E1DmetaG_FD_121300 | JGI IMG/M metagenome (GOLD analysis project Ga0182027, IMG submission 121300) | Permafrost microbial communities from Stordalen Mire, Sweden - 712E1D metaG (Illumina Assembly) | ecosystem: Environmental > Terrestrial > Soil > Wetlands > Permafrost | place: Sweden... | reverse complement strand
CATTTCAGGTGCTGAGGTGCGTGCTGTGGGATTTGATAAAGACAGCAAACTGGCTATTATAGCTGGAGGGAATAATATGGCTGAAATATTCAACATACAATCCGGAAGTGAAGTGAAGACATTAAGCGGGATTACAGCCGCCGTGAATACTGTAGGATTCAGTAAGGACAGTAAGTTTGTCTTCACAGCAGGAGATGATAATAATATTATTTTATGGGAAGCATCTTCAGGAAAAAAACAAACAACATTCACCGGACACAAAGCAAAAATAATTTCAGCTGATATCAGTGCCGACGGAAAATATATGTTATCAGGCAGTGCTGATAAAACCTGTAAACTATGGGATGCTAAAACTGGCAAAGAAATAAATACCATTTCCGGTTTCAGCAATGAAGTATCTGCTGTAGCGTTTATGCCGGGTGGTAAATTTTTTGCTGCAGGCAGCCTCATCAAAAATAATGTCAGCTATGAAAATGCACAAAGCACCGTGGATGTAATTTATAACGGAATAGGTTATGCTAAGCTATGGGAACTGCCGTCGTGTAAGGAAGTCAGAACTTTCAAAGGGCATGCTTCATGGGTGAATTCGATTGTTATTAGTAAGGACGGAAAATATTTACTCACCGGAAGCTATGATAAAAAAGGCCGCTTATGGAATCTTACAGAAGGTCGTCAGGTAAAAACTTTTATCGGTCACGCCGATTACGTCACTTCTGTAGCGATCAGCCCTGATAATAAATACGCTCTCACCGGAAGCGCAGATAATACGGCCATACTCTGGGATGTCAATACAGGAAAGGTGGTCCGTACATTTCACGATGCAAGCATGATCTTCTCTGTGGCCTTTAGTTCGGACGGTTCCAGTATTTTAACGGCAGGCCAGGATCGTTATGTAAAAAAATGGGATGTAAAAACAGGGAACATGACGAATAAGTATGATGCTAATCCTGGTGCCTATTCAGCGTGCTTCAGTCCCGATGATAAATCCGTTCTGGTTGGAAGCGTCTATGAAGCGATGCTCTTTGATGCTTCTTCTGCCAAGATGATAAAGGAATTCAAAGGACATAAGGGTGATATTTGTTATGTGACTTTCAGCCCCGATGGAAAACAAATCGTCACATGCAGTTATGATAATACTGCTAAGTTATGGGATGTCGGTAGCGGCAACGTTGTTACAACTTTTACCGGGCACACCGGATGGGTTTATTCAGTGGCTTTCAGCCCTGATAAAAACAGTATCATTACCGGAAGTGCCGATAACACAGCCCGTTTGTGGGATGTGAAAACAGGAAAATTACGGAAGACATTAACCGGTCATACCAAGGAAATAGAAACGGTGGCTTATAGCGGTAATTATGTTTTTACCGGAAGCGAGGATAATTCCATTAAAATCTGGGATGCAACTTCCTATAAGGAGATGGCATCATTAGTGAGCATTGATACAACTGATTATGTGGTCACTGATCCACAGGGTATGTTCGATGCTTCTGCGGGTGCCATGATGCTGATGCATTACACTGCAGGGCTCGAACCAATTGCACTGGAACAATTAAAAGACCGTTATTATGAACCTGCTTTGCTGGCAAAACTGTTGGGCTACAAAGAAGAAAAAGTGCGAGAGGCAGAGGGTTTCAGCGATGTGAAACTTTATCCCGAAGTAAACCTTCAGCAAACCAAAACAGGCAATGATGATCTGAAGATAAATTTAAAAAATCAAGGTGGTGGTATTGGTAAAGTAGTCGTATATATAAATGGTAAGGAAATAGCTTCTGACGCCCGCGGTGAAAAGCCTGATCCCAATGCAAAAGAAATGAATTTATCGGTGCCGATTAAAAACCATCCTTACTTAAAACCTGATGGAAATAATGTGATTGAAGTAAAAGCATATAATTCTGATGGCTACCTGTCGAGCAGGGGAATTCAAATGGTATATAATCCAGATGTGACAAGCAATACAGAAGCCCCGCGGATATTTATCGTAGCTTCGGGCGTTTCGGATTATACAGGCGATAAAATTGATCTGAAGTTTGCAGCCAAGGATGCTACGGATATGCTGAAGGCATTACAGATTGGCGCTGATCGTTTGTTTGGCGCGGACAAAACTTTTACCTATTTATTGACCACGGATCAGGCTGACGAACAAAAACATCCCACCAAGGCAAACATTACAAAAACCTTTGAAAGCATTGCCAAACTGGCTAAATCAACCGATGTAATCGTAGTATATCTTTCAGGACACGGCATGAATCTGGGCGGACAGGACGGCGATTTCTTTTATCTCACCCAGGATGCATACTCTGCAAGTGCTGAAACATACGGTGATCCTGCTATTAAAAAAGCCTGCACTATTTCCAGTGCCGAACTGACAGATATGATAAAAAAAGTTCCTGCACTGAAAGAGGTACTGATCATTGATGCTTGCGCTTCAGGAAAGATGGTGGAAAACCTCATAGCCAAACGCGATGTGTCTTCAAGCACTATACGTGCATTGGATCGCATGAAGGACAGGACGGGTATGCATATCATCACGGGTTGCACTGCGGATGCAGTAAGTTACGAAGCAAGCAAATACGGACAGGGACTTCTCACCTACAGTATTCTTGAAGGGATAAAAGGTTTTTCATTACGTGAAAATGAATTCGTGGATGTGAGTTTATTGTTTCAACGTGCCCGGGATCGAGTTCCTGAGTTAGCAGCAGGTATTGGTGGAATTCAGAAACCGGAAGTATTCAGCCCTTATGGCGCCGAAAGTTTTGATATAGGAAAAGTAATGATCGAAGATAAACCAAACATTCCTTTAGCAAAGGCAAAACCGTTGGTATTGATGACTTCATTTCAGGATGAAAAAATGCTGGATGATGAGCTGGGATTAGAAAAAATTGTGGATGATATTTTCAGAAACGCTTCGGCAAAAGGGAAAGATGCTGCTTATGTGTTTCTTGAAACAAAAGATTTTCCCGATGCATACAGGGTAAGGGGCCAGTATAACAGCGACGGAAATAATGTGAAACTGAAAGTAAACGTTTTTAAAGGAAAAGACAAGGTGGGAACCTTTGACCTGGCCGATGTGAAAAGCAATATTGATAAAATAGCGAGTGATGTGGTGAAAAAAGCAGAAGAACTTTTTAAATAATTTGGCAATAATTTTGTTACTTCGTACAACCTGATAAAAGCTATGAAAAGGATAAAACTAATTTTCTTTTTATCACTCTTTCTTTTTGTTCCGCTTCATTTTTCTTTCGGACAAAAACCGCGGCTGGTGCTTCCGATAGGCCATACAGGACCTGTATTTTCAGTATGCTTTTCTCCCGATGATAAAACCGTACTTACTGGAAGCGCTGATAACACGGCAAAACTATGGGATGTAGCCACTGGAAAAGAATATCTTTCCTTCTCCGGACATTCAAGTAGCATATCATCTGTGGCTTTCAGCAAAAGCGGAAAATATGTTCTTACCGGAAGCTGGGATAAAACAGCTCGTTTGTGGAATGCCGAAAGTGGTGCCATGCTGGTAAATTTTGATAAGCATGACGATTGGGTAAGTTCTGTGGCTTTCAGCTCTGATGAAAAATATGTGGCAACCGGCTGCTACGACAAGCTTGCACGTTTATGGGATCTGGAAAGCGGAAAAAAAATAAAAACATTCAAAGGACATAGTGGAAGGATTTCTTCTATTGCTTTCAGTCCCAGGGGAGAATATTTATTAACCGGAAGTGAAGATAAATCGGCTATTCTGTGGAATATCAATAAAAATAATGTTGTGATAAAATATAAGGGACATGCGGGATGGGTTAATTCCGTGGCGTTTAGTCCTGATGGTAAATATATTGCCACAGGCAGTTCTGATAAAACAATCATGCTTTGGGAAACAACCTCAGGTAAATTATTAAAAACTTTCACCGGACATAAAAGCGGTGTCTATTCTGTGTCCTTCAGCCCTGATGGAAAATATATTATTTCTGCCGGTTATGATAAAACTGCAAAACTTTGGGATGTGGCTACTGGTGCTGAAATCAGAAGTTTCGTTGGCCACACTGCTTTGCTCAACTGTGCTATGTTCAGCTATGACGGGAAAAATATAATCACTGCCAGTTCCGACAAAACGGCCATGCTTTGGGATGTAACGACAGGAAAAAATACTATGACATTCGAAGGTCATTCCGGTATTGTCACATCCATTGCTTTCTCTCCTGATGGTAAGTCTGTATTAACTGGCCATTCCGATAAAACAGCAAAACTCCGCAATATAAATACCGGTAACGATATCATGACTTTTTCGGGCCACACGAAAATGATAAATTCTGTGGCATTCAGTAATAATGGCAAGCTCGTGATCACGGCAAGCGCCGATTCTACTGCAAAAATATGGGATCGTTTTACGGGAGAGTTATTAAGAACTCTTGTAGGCCACACAGGAAGCGTTTCTTCGGCTGCATTCAGTCCAGATAGTGCAACCTGTGCCACAGCAAGCTTTGACAAAACAGTCAAACTTTGGGATGTGAAGACAGGAAAACTTATACAGACTTTAACGGGACACAGTGCTACGGTGAAGGCAGTTGTTTTCAGCCCTGACGGTAAAAAGATATTGAGTGGTGCTTGGGACAATACTGCTAAACTTTGGGAAGTGGCAAGTGGTAAACTGTTAATGACTTTTGCTCACGAATCAAATTTTGTGGAGTCTGTTGCCTTCAGTCCTGATGGAACAAAAGTGCTGATTGGTTATGATAACCCTGAAGCTATGGTATTTGATGCAACTACGGGAAAACTGATTCAAAAAATTGATAAACATGATTGGTTTGTAAGTGCGGTGGCATATAGTCCCGATGGAAAATACATTCTTACCGGAAGCTGGGATAATACTGCAAAACTAAGTGATGCAGCAAATGGAAAAGAAATAAAAACTTTTTCCGGACATGCGGGTTGGGTAAATTCAGTAGCTTTCAGCCCGGATGGAAAATATATTCTTACAGGAAGTAAAGATGCTACCACACGTCTTTGGGACATTTCTACAGGAAAAGAAATCATGTCACTGATCTCTATTGATTCCTCCGACTGGGTAGTAACCTCTGCAAACGGCCTGTTTGACGCATCTCCGGGCGCTATGAAATTAATGTATTATGTGGTAGGCAAAGAGCCTATTGACCTTGATCAAATCAAAGACCGCTATTATGAGCCTGGATTGCTTCAGAAAATGCTCGGTTATCAGGATGAAAAAATAAGAAATGTAACTGCATTAAACGAGATTAAATTATTTCCTGAAGTACAACTTTCGCAGAACTCAGATCAGGCAGGTAAATTGAAAATTGATTTAACTAATCGTGGTGGTGGTATTGGTAAAGTGGTGGTATATATTAATGGTAAGGAAGTAGCATCGGATGCGCGTGGCGAAAAGCCTGATCCTACTGCCAAAGAGGTCACGCTAAATGTTGATATTAAAAATCATCCCTATCTTATTCCAAGTGGCAAAAATGTAATCGAAGTGAAAGCCTATAATGCTGAAGGTTATTTGTCGAGCAGAGGCATTCAGATGGTATATAATCAGGAAGAAACCGCCGCGACTGAATATCCGCGATTATTTATTTTAACGCTGGGAGTATCGGATTACACAGGTGATAAAATAGATCTGAAATTTGCAGCAAAAGATGCTGAAGATATGGCAAACACCATGGAGATTGTGGGAAAGCGACTGTTTGGTGCAGATAAAACATTTGTCTATAGAATGACCACCAATCAGAAAGATGAAAAGAGTCAGCCTACCAAGGCTAATATCATTGCAAAATTTGATGAACTGGCAAAGCTGGAAAAATCAACGGATTTATTTATTGTCTATTTGTCAGGACATGGCATTAACTGGGGCGGTCAGGATGGTGATTTCTTTTATCTTGTTAAAGATGCTTACACAGGAAGCCTTGATGCATATAATGATCCCGACATACGGAAAAGTTGTACTATATCAAGCGCTGAACTAACAGAAATGATAAAAAAAGTTCCTGCATTAAAACAAGTATTAATGATTGATGCATGTGCTTCGGGTAAAATGGTAGAAAACTTAGTGGCAAAACGTGAAATTGCAAGTTCAACAGTCCGCGCTTTAGACAGAATGAAAGACAGAACAGGCATGCATATTATTACAGGATGTACTGCTGATGCGGTTAGTTATGAGTCCAGCCGATATGGGCAGGGAGTGCTTACCTACAGCCTGATCGAAGGAATGAAAGGGACCGCATTGCGCGATGGGAAATTTATAGATGTAAGTTTGCTGTTTCAAAAAGCCAGGGATCGAGTTCCTGAGTTGGCAGCAGGAGTGGGCGGCATACAGAAGCCGGAAGTATTCAGTCCTTACGGTGCTGAAAGTTTTGACATAGGAGAACTTGTATCCGAAGATAAAGATAAAATTCCATTAGCAGAAGCCAAACCCATGATTGTTATGTCAGGGATTCAGGAAGAAAATTCTTTTGATGACTTTTTGGATATGGAGAAATTAGTGGATGAAGCTTTGAGAAACATAGCAGCCAATGGCTCTAAAGCGCCTTTTGTATTTATTGAAAGCAAAGATTATTCCGGCGCTTATCGCTTGCGGGGGCGTTATGAAATAAAAAATAATATTGTTCAGATTAAATTAAACCTTTTTAAAGGGAAGGATAAAATTTCCAGTTTTGAAATGAAAGGTGAGAAATCTCAGACATCAAAATTAGCCAATGATATAGCAACAAAGGTTGAACAGCTTGTTAAATAAAGAATATGTCACGTGCCTTTTTTAATTTTCTGTTATTTATCATTTGTATTGATTTTGCTTCAGCTTCCTGTATCCCAAATCAGGGAATATTTTTTTATACTGGCACATGGAAAGAAGCAATTGCCGAAGCAAAAGCACAAAATAAAATTATTTTTGTTGATGTATATACTTCCTGGTGCATTCCTTGTAAGAAAATGGCAAAAAATGTTTTCACCAATGATACTGTGGGCGATTTCTACAATAATCATTTTATTAATTTCAAGGTAAATGCTGAGATAGGAGAGGGAATAAAAATCGCCTCTCGTTATGGCGTATCGGTATATCCGAGTTTTCTATATATTGATCCTGCCAATGACAGCATATTTCTTATCAGAAGTGCGGGATCAAGAAACAAAAATGAATTTTTAGCTTTGGGTAATGAAGCGCTGTCTAAATCAAAAACTGCTTATGCACGCGATGTAGAACCTTCAAAAAAAGGGAATGATCTTTTGGTTAATTTTGCGAAAAATAATGACTGGATTAGTTATTCCCAAGAAGCCATTGGCTATCTTACCTCACAGCCACAAAAAAGCATGGATGAAATAAATTTTATTGCCTGGGCATTTTATCAAAATATCAGTGATACCAGTTCATTACAAAAGATAGAGGTCGTTACAGAGAGCATTGCGAAGTTAGGAAGACCCGATTATTACTTTTTGGATACACATGCTGCTATTTTATTTAAGCTTGGGCGAAAAGAAGAAGCATTGAAGGCTGCTAAGCTAGCTATTCAAAAAGCAAAAGACACCGATGAGGATCACACTTCAACGACTGATCTTGTTAAAAAAATAAAAGCGATGAACTGATTATTTTTTGGGTTCTTTTCCTTTTTCTTTTTCTTTTTTGCAGGGCTTTTTATCTCCCTTTTTGCAACATTCCTTACTGGCTTCCTTTTTGACAAATTTATTATCTAAAGAAAAAGTTACTTCCTGAATGTCTTTTTTCTTAGCTACTTCAATCACATAAAACTTGCCTTCAGTTTTATCCAGAATGGTAGTTTCCTTGATTTTATAACCGGAAAGATTTGCTGAAATATATTTTTTAAGAGTATCCGGAGTAAATTCCAGTGGAATATCCCATTCTGTTTCAATCCAGGCACCTTTATCAGAGAATAGTGACTCAGCTTTCATCTCATTGGAAATGAAAGAAGCTTCATAATTAGCACTGTCCTTTTCCCAGGCTACACCTGTTGTATTGGTAAACTTCGTTTTGAAGGTCATTAAAACAGCACTTGGAACATCTGTTTCTGCAACTTTCTGGCTATATGCAAAAGTAAAAGCAAAAAGTACTGCTGCTGATAAGAGAATCATTTTTTTCATAAAAATATTTATTTTGTAAAGATAATTTAGGAATACAAAAATAATACTTAATTTTATATGTTGGAATATTTTTTTATGAATAATATACTTATAAGAAATGGTACGGTAGTTACTTCAGATAGCAAGAAACGGAATGATGTGCTTATTTCTAATGGTGTGATTGAAAGAATTGGCAGGGACCTTGGCGCTCTTCAGGGTGAAGTACATGCCATTGACGCTACCGGTATGTATGTTTTTCCGGGTGGAATTGATCCTCATGTGCATCTAGATCTGCCAACTCCGGCTGGGAATTCATCTGATAACTTCGAAACTGGCAGTATGGCTGCTATTGCCGGAGGAACCACGTCGGTAATCGATTTTGTAACTCCTTCAAAAACACAATCCTTAATAGAAGCATTTAATGAAAGACTTATTGTTGCTAAAAATTCGCTGATCGATTATGGATTTCACATGGGAATTACTTCATGGAACTCCAATACGGCTGCTGAAATGAAGCAATGTATCAGTAAAGGGATGACTTCTTTTAAGACTTATCTTGCTTATAAAAACTCTATCGGGATTGATTATAATGCATTATTGAATATAATGAAAACAGCAGCCCATTTGGATGCCACAGTAACTGTGCATTGTGAAGACGGTGATAAAATTGAAAAACTGCAAAAAGAATTCATTGCAAAAAAATGCCTGACTCCGGATTACCATGCAGCATCACGGCCACCGGAAGTGGAATATGAATCCGTGAAACAGATACTGGCATTAGCCAAAATAGCAAAATGTAAAGTATATATTGTCCATGTTTCAACCGAAGGATCAGTGAGGCTTATTAAAAGTGCGCAGCTATCAGGACAAAAAGTGTTTGCTGAGACTTGTCCGCAATATTTATTATTAGATGATTCATTAAATCATTTATCAGGCTTCGAATCGGCAAAATTTGTGATGAGCCCTCCTCTGCGTTCAAAAGAAAATGCCAAAGCATTGAGAAAAGCATTAGAAAAAGGCGTGTTCAATGTAATTTCCACGGATCACTGCCCCTTTAATTTCAATGGCCAAAAAGATAAAGGCATAAAAGATTTTCGCAGGATACCCAATGGAGTGGGAAGTATTGAGTCCCGTTTGAGTTTGCTATATACAAATGGTGTAATCAAAGAGAAGATACCATTAAATAAATTTGTTGATCTGACTTCAACACAAGCTGCAAAAATTTTCGGGCTTTATCCTCAAAAGGGCGAAATAGCAGTAGGTTCAGATGCAGACCTTGTAATCTGGAATCCAAAAGTAAAAAATGTGATTAGTAGTAAAACACAGCATCAGCATTGTGACTATAATATTTATGAAGGATTTAAAACTATTGGTGCTCCGGAAATAGTTATTGTGGGTGGTAAAATCGCATATGCTTTAGGTAAAATAAAGACTAAGGGATTAATGGGGAAATACCTGAAACGGAAAATCTGATGGTGTTTAAAAACAAAAACCCCTTGAATGCTTTCATTTCAGGGGCTTTTTGGTTGTCCTGTCAGGTTTCGAACCTGAACTCTTCTGATCCAGAATCAGACGTGTTGCCAGTTACACCACAGGACAGTAATTTATGAGTGCAAAAGTAAAAAACTTTTATTCAATAATCATAAATTTTTTTAAAAGAATTCAAAACCTGTTTTCAAAGACTTCATACTAAGCTTTTTTATCTGACTTTGTCCAGGAGTCCTTAAGCGTCACCGTTCTGTTTAATACAGGCTTTTCTTTTGTAGAATCTTTGTCAACGCAAAAATACCCTGTCCTTTCCAATTGCAGTTTATCACCCGGATTTGTTTGCAGGATAAAAGGTTCCAGCAAAGCATTGACTGTTTTCAAAGAATCAGGATTCAGAGAATCTTTATAATCTTTTCCTTCTTCCGTATCATCAGGGTTTTCTTTGATAAACAGGCGGTCATATAACCTGGTTTCTACCTTTATGGCATGCTTTTCAGAAACCCAATGGATAGTTCCCTGCACTTTGCGATCATCAGGCGAATTGCCTCCGCGGGAAGCAGGATCAATGGTGCCATGCAATTCTGTGATATTACCGGAAGCATCTTTAATTACATCCACGCATTTTAGAAAGTAAGCATAGCGTAGCCGTACTTCACTTCCGGGAGAAAGACGGAAATATTTTTTCGGAGGATCTTCCATGAAATCATCCTTCTCAATATAAATTATTTTTGAAAAAGTAACTTTACGGCTCCCCATACCCAGATCTTCAGGATTATTGATGGCATCAAGTTCGTCAATTTGATCTTCAGGATAATTGTCTATTATTACTTTCAAAGGATTGATCACTCCCATTATGCGTTGGGATTTTTTGTTGAGATCTTCGCGGATGCAATGTTCCAGTAAAGCTACGTCGATCACATTATCACGTTTAGCCACGCCAATAGTTTCAGCGAAATGGCGAATAGATTCAGGCGTGTAACCTCTTCTGCGAAGTCCGCAAATAGTTGGCATGCGTGGATCGTCCCATCCGTTAACGAAATTTTCTTTTACCAGTTCCAGCAATTTTCTTTTGCTCATAATAGTATAACTTATGTTCAGTCTGGCAAATTCAATTTGTCTGGGTGCGAAAATTCCCAGTTCATTAATGAACCAATCATACAATGGACGATGCACTTCAAACTCAAGTGTACATATTGAATGAGTAATTTTTTCAATAGAATCAGATTGTCCGTGAGCATAATCATACATGGGATAAATGCACCATTTGTTTCCGGTACGGTGATGTTCGGCATGTAGGATGCGGTAGAGCACGGGATCACGCATGTGCATATTGGGTGAAGCCATGTCGATCTTGGCACGCAATGTTCTTTCTCCATCTTTATATTCACCGGTCCGCATCTTTTCAAATAGAAGAAGATTTTCTTCAACACTGCGATCCCTGAAAGGGCTTTCCGTGCCTGGCTTTGAAGGAGTGCCGCGATGATTGCTCATTTCTTCAGCCGTCATTTCACATACATAAGCCTTGCCTTTTTTTATCAATAAAACAGCATATTCGTAAAGCTGATCGAAATAATCAGAAGCATAAAATTCACGATCATCCCAACTGAAGCCAAGCCATTGCACATCTTCGCGGATGGAGTCTACATATTCCACATCTTCTTTTACAGGGTTGGTATCATCGAAACGAAGATTACACAAGCCATTATATTTTTTTGCCAGACCGAAATTAATACAAATAGATTTTGCATGGCCAATATGTAAATAGCCATTTGGCTCAGGCGGAAAACGTGTATGTACGCGGCTTTCGTTCTTGTTATTTCTAATATCTTCTTCGATAATCTGTTCGAGAAAATTTAAAGAAGGTTTTGATTCTTTATTTTCGTTGTGATGCGCATCATTCATAATTATGGATATTTTTCGATATGGCAAAAGTAATAGGATTTAACAAATTCTGATTACATTTGTGACAATAAATACAAGCGAAGCATGGGTTTAATAAAGCTGGAAGGTATGGAGTTTTTTGCGTATCACGGATGTTTTGATGAGGAACAGGTGATAGGCAATCAGTTTATTGTTGATCTGGGAGTTGAGACTAACACAGGTGAGGCGGAAAAATCGGATGATTTGTCGAAGGCAGTTAATTATCAGACTCTTTATGATCTTGTAGCTTCAGAAATGAAAAAAAAATCAAGGTTGCTGGAGCATGTTGCCGGAAGAATTCTGGATTCCGTTTATAAGACTTGCCCCAATATTTCAAATGTGACAGTAAAGATTGCAAAGGTTAACCCTCCGCTGGGAGGTAAGGTGCAGAAGGTGAGTATTACCTTAAGTCGTTAGTAATTTTTTCAGTTTCATAAAAAATCTTACCTTTGCGCTCTCAAAAAAGGTTTCGTGGCCGAGTGGCTAGGCAGCGGTCTGCAAAACCGTGTACAGCGGTTCGAATCCGCTCGAAACCTCTGCAAACAAAGGGTCCCGGTTGATAATCGGGACTCATTTTTTTTCCCTGAACATGATGTACTGACTAATGATGCAAAGGAATAATGTCACTATGGAACTGAGAACGATTTTGGAAAGAGTGATCGTCAGGTCTGTAAAGCTGAATACTTCTAGGAAGAATAAAATAGTATGATGAATAACGATAAGAATCGCAGCATAAGAAATAAACCATTTAAATCCAAGGTCTGCGATGGAAAGCCTCATGCCCGGCGCATATTCCTGACGCGGAGCGATCACAGCTAAAACTCCCGGCCTGCACCAGGCTATGAATACACAGGCTATCGTATTTAACCCTAAAGTGTTCGAAAATAAATCCACTGTTAAGCCAAGAAGGAATGCTGAGACAAGTAACAACCACTTGGGTGCTTCAAAAGGAAATACCAAGATAAATAAAATGTACAAAAACGGATTAACGTAAATGCTAACCTGAATTCTGTCAAGAAGCAATTCTTGAATAAGTACCAGCAATAAGAACCGAACAATATTTATTAAAATAAGCCTATTCATTCTGGGATTTTACTTCTAGTTTTTTGATTTCATCTTTCATCAGATTTGAAATTATATATACATGCGTAAGGCTGTTGAAATCAGTTGCAAAACGCACTTTTATATTATAAAAATTGGCGGATTTAATAACAGTATAATCAGCAATTTTCCCTATCAGAATTCCTTCGGGAAAAATACCTGAAAATTCACTGGTGATAATACTGTCACCGACATTGATCTTCACATGGGTCGGAACGTCCTTCATGTAGCCATAACGATAATCATTTTCTTCCCAAACCACGGTTCCGATTTGCCCGCTTTTCCTGTGTTTTGAACTGATACGACTATCCATGTGCAATACAGAAATCACTGACGAAAAATTCGGCGAAACATCTTTTACAATACCAACAATGCCTGCGGAAGAAACAACTGCCATTTCTTTTTTTACTCCCTGGTCAGTTCCCTTGTCAAGAGTAAGATAATTGTTTTTTTTATTGACGGAATTGTTGATTACTTTGGCACCAAAGTACTGGTATTGCTGGCGGTAGAGGGTGTCCTTTCTGTAAAACATTTTATTATCTGTAACCAGAAAAGAATTTAATTGTTTGCTTCTTAATTTGGCATTTTCTTCCAGTAGTTTTCTGTTGGCTTCTTTCAGCGAAAAATACTGAGCAATGTTGTCATACTTCTGATAAAAGAATCCTGACAATTCAAGTGTGGAATTGATAATGTTCGATCGTTGGAAAAAATTATTCTGAATAAACATTGTGATAGCAATGCTTTCCAGGATGGCGAAAAGAAAAAAGAAATAATTCCTGATAATGAAATCCAGTAAATTTCTCATTCCTTCTTCTTATTGGAGATGTTATTTGATTAAGAAAGTGAACTTGTCGAAATTTTTCAGTGCGATACCAGTGCCACGTGCGACGGCTCTTAGCGGATCTTCGGCGATATGCACTTTGAGTTTTGTCTTAATGGAAATTCTTTTGTCCAATCCGCGAAGCATGGATCCTCCGCCGGCCAGATAGATACCTGTTCTGTAAATATCAGCAGATAATTCAGGAGGAGTCATTTCAAGTGCGTTCAAAATAGCAGCCTCGATTTTTGAAATGGATTTATCCAAAGCATGAGCAATTTCAGCATAATTCACTGGGATTTCTTTCGGAATACCGGTAAGCATATCTCTTCCATGAACCGGATAATCGGGCGGGGGATTGTCAATTTCAGTGAGTGCAGCGCCTACTTCTATTTTTACTGTTTCTGCAGTACGTTCACCAATATGAATGTTGTGCTGTTTACGCATGTATTCTTCAATGTCGCTGTTGAAATCATCGCCGGCAATACGGATGGATTTATTACAAACAATTCCACCAAGGGCAATAACAGCAATTTCACTGGTGCCACCACCGATATCAATCACCATATTTCCTGTGGGCTCCAGCACATCAATGCCAATACCGATAGCTGCAGCCATAGGTTCATGGATCAGTCTTACTTCTTTTGCACCGGCCTGTTCGGCAGAATCTCTAACGGCACGTTCTTCCACTTCTGTAATACCTGAAGGAATACAAATAACCATTTTTAATGAAGGAGGGAAAAGAGATTTTTTTGGATTGATCATTTTAATCAGTTCCCTGATCATGAATTCGGCAGCATGAAAATCTGCGATCACACCATCTCTTAGAGGTCTGATAGTTTTAATATTTTCATGTGTCTTGCCATGCATCATCATTGCTTTTTTTCCGACGGCAATTATTTTTCCTGTTTGCCTGTCCATAGCAATAATAGATGGTTCGTCAACAACTACTTTGTCATTGTGTATGATGATTGTATTTGCCGTGCCGAGGTCAATTGCAATTTCTTTTGTCAGAAAAGAAAAGAGTCCCATTATTGTTCCTGATTTATTTTGTTAGTGTTTAAAATGTCTTGTACCTGTTATTACCATTGCTATTCCGTTATCATCGCAATACTTCACGGAATCTTTATCATTGATCGATCCTCCCGGTTGTATCACGGCTGTAATTCCTGCATGATGAGCTATCTCGACGCAATCCGGAAAAGGGAAGAATGCATCAGAAGCCATCACGGCGCCTTTTAAATCGAAATCAAACTGAGCTGCCTTGTCAATAGCCTGTTTCAAAGCATCAACTCTTGAAGTCTGTCCAACACCACTGGCAATCAGTTGGCCGTTCTTTGCAAGCACTATTGCATTTGATTTAGTATGTTTGACAAGTATGTTGGCAAACAACAAATCGGCCTTTTCATCTTCTGTTGGTATCACTTTCGTTGCGAAAGTCATATCATTAACGGTTTCTGTCTTCAGATCTTTTGCCTGTTCCAGTAAGCCATTCAGCACATTCTTAAATTGCCTTGCAGGAAGCTCAATCGGTTTCTTGCGCAAAATTATTCTATTTTTCTTTAACATTAAGATTTCGAGCGCGTTTTTTTCAAAATCAGGTGCAATGATTATTTCGAAAAAGAGTTTGTTTACTTCTTCAGATGTTTCTTTATCAATAGGGCGATTAGCGATTAACACACCTCCGAATGCCGATACAGGATCCCCGGCTAATGCATCTTTCCATGCCTGTAAAATATTTGAACGGCAGGCAATGCCGCATGCATTATTATGTTTGATAATGGCAAAGGTTGGTTCTTTAAATTCAGCGATAAGGTTAACGGCAGCATCTACATCAAGTAGATTGTTGTAAGAAAGTTCTTTTCCGTGAAGTTTTTCAAAGACTGCATCCAGGTTACCAAAGAAAAGCCCTTCCTGGTGAGGGTTTTCGCCATAACGCAAAACCTGTGGGTTTCCTAAGCTTTTTTTGAATGTTTTTTCCTGCCCGTCTTTATTGAAATAATTGAAGATGGCTGTATCATAATGCGATGAAACATTAAATGCCTGCATGGCAAAATATTTTCTGTCCTCAATGCTAGATTCTCCTTTTTTCTCTTCGAGTAAAGAAAGCAGATTCGGGAAATAGGTTGATGAAGACACGATCACAACATCTTTAAAATTTTTTGCTCCGGCACGGATCAGAGAAATACCACCGATATCAATTTTTTCGATCACTTCATCATCACTGGCACCCGAAGCAAGCGTTTCCTCAAATGGATATAAATCAACGATCACTAAGTCAATCTCAGGTATTTCGTATTGTTTGAGTTGTTCTGCATCTTTTGGATTTTCTCTTCGGGCAAGGATTCCTCCAAACACCTTTGGATGAAGGGTTTTAACGCGTCCTCCAAGAATCGAAGGATAGGAAGTAAGTGATTCAACCGTCTGAGCTTTCACTCCTTGCTGTTCAATAAAATCAAAAGTGCCACCTGTAGAATAAATCGTAATATTTAATTCTTTTAATTTTTTAATAATGGGTTCAAGCTGGTCTTTGTAATAGACTGATATCAGTGCGTTCTTAATCTTCTTCATTTTTTTATTGCCGGTTAAATGTTATTATAATATACAAACAACGCAAAAAACTATTTGTACTTACCTGTTTTGTATTACTTTTGAAATTCGAATTAAGTTTGCAAAGTTAATCTAATAAAGAATTGAAAAAAGTCTTTTGCAAAGAATTTAAAAAAGAATTTTATACATGTTGTTTCTAAGACTGATCAGGGAAAGTTATTTGTTTGCAATGAATGCTATTATCGTTAATAAGCTGCGAACACTGCTTTCGTTGCTGGGAATTACGATTGGGATTTTTGCCATTATTACAGTGTTTACTATTACTGACTCAATGGAAACGACCATTCGTTCCGGTATTGAATCGCTGGGCGATAATGTATTGTTTGTACAGAAATGGCCCTGGTCTTTCGGAGCAGACTATCCCTGGTGGAAATACATGAAGCGTCCGGTTCCGAAATACCGCGAAATGGAAGATTTGGAGAGAAGATGCAATGGTGCCGAAGCAATGGCCTTCACAATCAATTTGTCAAAAACAGTTAAGTATGAAAGCAGGAGTATTAGTGATGTTCAAATTCTAGCGGTCTCGGAAGATTACGACAAGGTACGTACTGTAAATGTCGTTGATGGTCGTTATATCACGCAGGATGAATCAGCTGCCGGCAGAGCTGTTGCCATCATCGGAGCCACAGTTGCAGAAGATCTTTTTCCGGGAATAAATCCTTTGGATAAGGAAATAAAGGTTTTTGACCGCAAGCTAAAAGTAATAGGACTAATGAAAGCAGAGGGCGCAACTTCTTTTGGCCCCAGTGCAGATAATTCTGTTATTATTCCTGTAAACTATGCCCGCAACATCATGGATATTGAATATGAAGGCGCCAATCCGATGATAATGGTGAAAGCTAAGAAAAATGTTAGTAATGATGAATTAAGAGCTGAGGTAACCGGAGTTCTAAGGTCTATTCACCGGCTTCGGCCTGCAGAAGAAGAAGATTTTTCTATCAATGAAACCAGTTTGTTAACTCAGGGATTTGAAGGGCTGTTTAATGGTGTATCCATTGCAGGTTGGATCATTGGAGGATTTTCTATCTTGGTTGGAGGTTTTGGAATAGCTAACATTATGTTCGTATCAGTGAAGGAAAGAACCTCTATCATTGGAATTCAGAAATCTTTAGGCGCAAAAAACTACTTTATTTTATTTCAGTTTTTGTTTGAAGCCATTATACTTTGCCTTATTGGCGGGATTGTTGGACTGCTTTTAATTTTTCTTGGCACTGTATTGATCTCAAGTCTCTTTGATATGACCATCACCTTAACTCAAGGCAATATCATATTGGGATTGTCTATTTCTGCAATAATCGGATTGGTTTCAGGATTTATTCCTGCCTGGGTAGCAGCTAAGCTAAATCCAGTAGATGCAATCAGATCTAATGGTTAAAATTTAATGACACTTCATGGATAAAACTAAAAAAGCAATTTTAATGATTCTCGACGGCTGGGGCGAAGGAGATAAAACACCCGCCAATGCCATGAATCAGGCAAATATTCCTTTCATAAAAAGTTTATATAGCTCCGCTGCCACTTGTCATTTAAAAGTATCCGGGGAAGATGTGGGGTTGCCCGAAGGCCAGATGGGAAATTCTGAAGTGGGACATTTAAATATTGGTGCAGGGCGCATTGTTTATCAGGATTTCGTCAGGATCAATCTGGCAATAAAAGATAACAGCATCAGCCAAAACAAGGTGATCACCGATGCATACGATTATGCGAAGCTCAATAAAAAATCTGTGCATTTTTTCGGATTGGTTTCTGATGGAGGAGTTCATTCTTCCACAAAGCATCTGATGAAACTTTGCGACATGGCAAAAGAGCATGATTTAAAAAATGTTTTTATCCATGCATTTACAGATGGCCGTGATACTGACCCGCACAGCGGAAAACAGTATGTAGCGGAGTTGGAGGAACACCTGAAAAATTCTGCTGGAAAAATTGCCACCGTATGCGGGCGCTATTATGCCATGGATCGTGATAAGCGCTGGGAGCGCATCAAACAGGCTTATGATATGCTGGTTTCGGGACAGGGAAATTTTTCAAAATCGTCACTGGAAGCGATGCAAAAATCCTATGATGAAGGCGTCACCGATGAATTTATTAAGCCTGCCGTAATCCTTGATGACAGCGATAAACCCATTACAGTGCTGAAGGATGGTGATGTGGTGATTTGTTTTAATTTTCGCACCGATCGTTTGCGTGAGATCACCACAGTACTTACGCAGAAAGACATGCCTGAACAGGGAATGAAAACGATGCCCTTATATTATCTCACAATGACTAGGTATGATGAGTCGTTTCATCATATTCATATCATTTTCGACAAAGACGATCTTAAAAATACCATGGGTGAAATCCTTTCCGACGAAGGAAAAAAGCAGTTGCGGATTGCCGAGACTGAAAAATATCCGCATGTTACTTTCTTTTT
>Ga0182027_10005934_pt1 | contig 18428 bp, 12 predicted proteins | sample 712E1DmetaG_FD_121300 | JGI IMG/M metagenome (GOLD analysis project Ga0182027, IMG submission 121300) | Permafrost microbial communities from Stordalen Mire, Sweden - 712E1D metaG (Illumina Assembly) | ecosystem: Environmental > Terrestrial > Soil > Wetlands > Permafrost | place: Sweden... | reverse complement strand
GATTTGACACTGCGATTGTGCAAATGTTTGCGTTCGTTCCCGCGCATCCGGCGTTCGGCTGACTTCGTGTTCGGCATAGATTGAATCTGCGTTTCGTTTTTTAAAAGGTGCGCGACTCTAATCCAACGCGCGCGAATGTCAACGTTGAAACCACCCAACCCCTTGGGTCTGTGTGCCACCGCGTGTAACCTTTGCAGAGCTTATTTCATGTTCGTCACAACAATACCAACGTGGTGTGGGAATTGCTGATAATACCCGGGCAATTGAAGAATTGATTGAAAAAATGGTGAACTGATGTTACACCGACTTGGTGGCAAAATGAAAAATGAACAAGCCCTTGCGCATTCTTTATCTCGAAGATGACCCGGATTTTGCCGAACTGGTTCGTTCGCTTCTTCAGCAGGACAAATTGAGCGCCGACATCAAGCGTGTGGCTGGTCGCACGGAATTTGAAGCGTCGTTGGACAGCGAGACGTTTGATCTCATTCTGTCGGATTTCCGATTGCCGGCCTTCACAGGCTTGGAGGCGCTGGCGTTTGTTCGGAAAAAATATCCCGATACGCCGTTCATTCTCATTTCCGGCACCATTGGTGAACGCGCTGCGATTGAAAGTCTGAAAGCGGGGGCAATCGATTACGTGCTCAAGCAAAGCCCGAAGCGGCTGGCCCCGGCGATCCGCCGTGCCGTGCAGGAAGCCGGTGAGCACGCCAAACGGCGGCAGGCGGAAACGGAGTTGGTTCGACGCGAAAAGTATTTTCGCACGCTCACGGAAGAATCGCTCGACATTCTTTGCATTTTGAGCCGGGAAGGGCGTTTTCTCTACACCAGTCCTTCAATGGAGCGTGTGCTGGGCTATACGTCGGAGGAATTGCGCGGGACAGATTTTTTTAGGTACATACATCCTGACGATTTACCCCTAGCCCGACAAATGCTCCAATTTGCGCTCGATTATCCAGAGCGCATGATAAAAATTCAACTTCGCTATCAAAAAAAGGACGGGGTTTGGACACACTTGGAAATCGTCGGCCAGAATCGCTTGCAAGACCCCGGAATCGCCGGTTTGGTCACCAATTGGCGCGACGTGACCGATCGTTGGCGCATTGAGGAGGAACTGCGCAATAGCGAGAAGCAATACCGCCTGCTTTTTCAGGACAACCCGAATCCGATGTGGGTTTTTGATCTTGAAACCCTCGAGTTGTTGGAAGTCAACGAAAGCGCCATTCAGCATTACGGCTATTCGCGTGAAGAATTTCTAGCAATGAAAATGTCGGATCTTCGCCAGACGGAGAAAAATGTCCGCTGGGAAGACGCCGCATTAAGCAATGCGGGGCACGGCCGCATCTGGAAGCATCGGCGCAAGGACGGCACTTTGATTAATGTCGAAGTTACCTGGACTCCGATGGTGTTTCAGAACCGTTTTGCCGCCTTGACAATGATCACTGATATCACCCAGCGCCTCCGGAGCGAACATCACGATGAAGTATTTTCGAAACTCAGCCACCGCCTGAGTTCCGCCATCACGGCCTCCGAGGCGGCGACGATCATTTGCGAGGCTTCCGACGCACTTTTCGAGTGGGATGATTTCGCGATCGATTTGTATTCTTCGGAGAAAGACGAGGTTTTCTCTTTGCTCAATATTACCACGGTGGACAATCAGCGGGTCGAAATTTCTTCGTCGGCACAGCCAAGGAGCGAAAACGCCCTCATTCGGCGTGCCATCGGCAAAGGAGCAGAACTGGTGGAGACCTCCGGCCCCAATGGCCAGTCCGCCGCTGCAATGCTCGTGCCGATCCAGAAGGGCGCCCGCGTCATCGGTGTTTTATTCGTCCAAAGTTGCGCACCAGGAGCCTATACCGAACGGGATTTGGAAACGCTGCAGACGTTGGCCGATCAGTGCAGTGGCGCTCTCGAACGTGTTCATGCCGAGGAAGCGTTGCGCGAGAGCCAGCGACGATTCCACGACCTATTTGAAAATTCCCCTGACGCCATTTTTGTCGAGGACTTGAACGGGACCGTGTTGGATGTGAATCTTGCCGCCTGTATTCTGCACGGGTTGACGCGTGACCAGTTGATTGGCAAAAACGTTTTCAATGATCTCGTTCCACCCGCTCGCCGTGAGGAGACCCGCCGCGATTTTGAAAAAATGGCGGGCGGCAAATGGTCGCAGGCTGAGGGTGAAAGCCTGACCGTTGAGGGGCGTGCCACGCCGGTGGAGATCCGTGCCAGTCGTATTGAATACGGCGGACAACCGGCCATGTTGCTGCACGTGCGCGATATCACCGAGCGTCGCGAAGCCGAAGCTGCCTTGCAAAGTTCGGAAATGTTATTCCGCTCCGTCTGGCAAAATTCGGTGACCGGTCTGCGGCTGGCCAATGAAGACTGCACCATCGTTGCCGTCAACGACGCATTTTGCCGGTTGGTCGGCATGGAGGCACAGGCTTTGGAAGGCCAGCCATTCACGGTGATTTACGCCGCGTCCGAGGATCGGGAAAAAATGATCGAGCAGCACCGTGAATCCTTTCTTAACCCCATTCCCCGGCGCAGGCGTGAGCGCCAGTATGTTTTGCACAATGGGAACACGGTGACGTTGGAAATTATTGACTCGTTCATCAAGCTCCATGAACGCCCATTGCTGATGTTGAGTCTGTTCCGCGACGTCTCGACGCAACGGCAGTTGGAGGAACAATTGCGGCAATCGCAAAAAATGGAAGCCATTGGCCAGCTCGCCGGCGGTGTCGCGCACGATTTCAACAACATTCTAACCGTCATTCAAGGACACGCTGCGTTGCTCATGGCGGCCAATCTCTCCGAAACAGCCGGGAAGTCCGCACAGCAAATTGTCCAGGCCGCCGAACGCGCTGCCGGTTTAACACGGCAATTGCTCACCTTCAGCCGGCGCCAGCTCATTCAACCAAAACGGTTGGACATGAACAAGGTCGTCAGCAACATGACAAACATGCTTGGCCGGCTTTTGGGCGAGGACGTGGCGTTGCAATTAAATTATTGTCAACCACCACCAATGATCGAAGCCGACGTCAGCATGTTGGAACAAGTGTTGTTGAACCTTGCTGTCAACGCGCGTGATGCCATGCCCAAAGGCGGCCAGCTCGCCATCCGCATTGCCGTTGTGGATGTGGACGAAGCTTACAGTAGCGGACAATCCGAAGCACACGCCGGGCGTTTCGTTTGTCTTAGCGTTACGGACACCGGGATTGGCATTACGCCGGAAAATTTACACCGAATCTTCGAGCCATTTTTTACCACAAAAGAGATTGGTAAAGGCACCGGTCTCGGCTTGGCGACTGTCTATGGCATTGTAAAGCAGCACCAAGGATGGGTTGAAGTGGATAGCCAGCTTGATAAGGGCACAACATTTCGCATTTACATTCCCTACGCCGGATCGGGGGTGGATGTGAAAGAAAAACTGACGACACAAATCGGCGTTCGCGGCGGCAACGAAACCATTTTGCTCGTCGAAGATGAACCGCCCCTTTGCGAACTCGTCTCACGGGTGTTGGGCAAGTACGGCTACAAAGTTTTGTCGGCAGGCAGCGGGGTTGAGGCCATCGAAATCTGGCGTGATTACAAAGATGAAATCGCCCTCTTGCTTACCGATTTGGTGATGCCCAATGACATGAATGGTCGCGAACTGGCGGAAAAATTATGCAGCGAGCGTCCGGACCTCAAGGTCATTTTCAGCAGCGGTTACAGCGCCGACATTGTTGGCAAGGATTTTAAATTGGATCCGGAACTGAACTTTTTGCAGAAACCCTACCATCCGCAAGTACTCGCGCTGACTGTGCGCCGCTGCCTCGATGGCAAACAAATTTGAGAGGCGCGCATTTTTCCAACTTTGCTTTGCCGCACTATTCGCTTAAAATTCACGCATGATAATCGCACCCTCGCTGCTGGCGGCCAATCACGGACACTTTGCCCGTGAGGTCGTCCGCATTGATCGTTCCGGCGCTGACTGGCTGCACTTCGACATCATGGACGGTCATTTCGTGCGGAACATTTCCTTTGGCCCCGAAGTTGTCCGCATGGCCCGGCCGCTGACAAAAAAGTTTTTCGATGTTCATTTGATGTGTTCGAGCCCGGAAATTTTACTGGCACCCTTCGCCAAGGCGGGTGCGGATCAAATTACCATTCATGTCGAACTGGGAGAACAGGTTGGGGCGCTCATATGGAAAATTAAATCACTCAACAAAAAGGTCGGCCTTGCCATCAACCCGCCCACTTCCATTGCCGAGGTTAAGCCTTACCTCAATCAGATTGATTTACTTCTCGTGATGACTGTTAATCCCGGTTTCGGTGGACAGGAATTCATCTACGAAACGCTGCCCAAAATCCAGCAGGCGGAAGCATGGCGGCGCGAAAAAAAACTATCCTACCGCATCAGCGTGGACGGCGGCATCAATTTTCAAACCGCCGCCGAGTGCGCTCGCGCTGGCGCGGACACATTTGTCAGCGGCACGACTCTATTCGGCGCGCACAACCTCCGTGCTGCGGTCAAAAAAATGCGTCAAGTTGTTAATGCCCATGATCCAGCGCTGGCGGATTTGAAACTTTGACTTTCACAGTATGAGCATCAAATTCGGGACGGACGGCTGGCGCGCGGTCATTGCGGAAGATTTCACTTTTGCCAACGTCGCGCGCGTCGCGCAGGCGACGGCGGATTTCTGGAAGTCTGAAGTCCAAAGTCCAATGTCCAATGTCTTCGGATATGGGTTGAAGGTTATCGTTGGTTTTGACCGCCGGTTTTTCTCCGACCAATTTGCCCGCTGCACTGCCGAAGTTCTCGCCGGAAACGGTTTTCAAGTCATTCTCACACCGGAAGCGACGCCCACGCCGTCGGTTTAATTCGCTGTCAAAAATTTGTGCGCCGTCGGCGGGGTGATGATTACCGCCAGTCATAACCCGCCAATCTTCAATGGGTTCAAACTTAAATCGTATTATGGCGGCTCAAGCGATCCTGAAACCTGCAAAGCCGTTGAAAATTTTATCGATCGCAGTCCAATCCGCGCCGTGAAATTTGACGACGCCGTTCGTGCCGGGAAAATTTCAATCCACGATGTTCGCCCGGCGCATTTTGCCGCGCTAAAAAAACTCGTGGATTTCAATCTCATCGCAAAATCAAAACTACGCTTCGCGCACGACGCGCTTTTTGGCGTAGGCGCCGGTTGCTTTGAACAATTGCTCGCGGGCACGACCTGCAAAGTCACGACGCTCAATGCCCGACACGATGTTTTGTTCGGTGGAATTAATCCCGAGCCAATTGAGAAAAATTATGGTCCCAGCCAAAAATTTCTAAGAAAACATCCGCACGACATCTGTCTTGTGACCGATGGTGATGCCGACCGTGTTGGCGGCATGGATGGCCATGGCAACGCGCTTACTACACACCAGGTTATATGCCTGCTGCTGCATCATTTGATTGTGAATCGAAAGGGCCGTGGGCGTGTGGTGAAGGCGCTGACGACGACTTCGATGGTGGACAAAATGTGCGCAGCCTATGGCTTGCCGCTTGTCGAAACCGGTGTCGGATTCAAATATATTTGTGCGGAGATGCTCAAAGGCAACGTGCTGCTGGGCGCGGAAGAAAGCGGTGGCATCGGTTTTTCCGGTCACATTCCCGAACGCGACGGCATCCTGGCCGGGTTGATGTTGCTTGAATTGCTCGCGACCGAACGCGAATCCGTCAACAAGCTGTTGATGAGATTGGAAAAACAGTTCGGTCCGCATCGCTACGGAAGAATTGACACGCGTTTTCCTTTGGAAAAACGCAGCGCGCTGATGGATTTCCTGAAAAAGAATCCGCCGGAAAAATTGCTGCGTTCACCGTTGTCTGGCATGAAGACATTCGATGGCGTCAAGTTTGTTGCGGAAGATTCCTCGTGGCTGATGTTGCGCGGTTCGGGCACGGAACCAATCCTGCGAATTTACGCCGAGGCAAAGTCTGATGCCGATGTGCGAAAATTATTGGGGTTCGGTATAAAGTTAGCACGGAGTCGGATGTTAAATTAGTGCCGGGAATCACCCCTTTTTTGAGAAGAGCGCGTCCTACGCAGGAAAAACCCTTAAAGATGGTGGAGCCGAGGGGGTTCGAACCCCTGACCCCCACAATGCCATTGTGGTGCTCTACCAACTGAGCTACGACCCCATCCAGAGCCCGGGCACTCTAAATGACTGCTGGAAGTTGTCAAAAAAAAACGCCAAGCTGTCGTTACACCTAATATGAACTGAATTACAAAAAGGTTTTTGGCTTGGAACTCCAAATCTCAAACTTTATAACCTGCGTGCCATGAATAGTGAATTGCCTTCGGTGAGTGTGCTCATTCCCGTTCATCCGCACAAAACGGAGGTCAAGTCCGCCGCTGCCGCGCGTCAATTTGATTATCCGCGCGGGAAACTGGAAATTGTGGTCGTGCGCACCACGGATTTGTCCATCGGCCCGGGTATCAAGCGCAACGCGGGGCTAAAGGCTGTTCGCGGCGAACTGGTTTATTTTTTGGACGACGATTCGGTGGCCCCCCCGGACAGCTTGAATCGGGCAATCAGGCATTTCTCCGATCCAACGGTGAAAATGGTGGGCGGACCAAACATTTGTCCACCAGATGCGCCGCAATTCGAGCGGGTTTTGGGGTTGGTCATGGGCAGTTGGCTGGCATTCGGTCCCAGTTGCGCGCGCTATCGCGCCGTGGGAAAACTCCGCGCCGCCGGCGAGAAGGAATTGATTTCGTGCAATCTCATCGCCCGCCGCGCCGCCGTGCTTGAAGTCGGCTTCGATCCCAAATTGGTGCCAAACGAGGAAAACGCCATGATGGATGGCGTTCAAAAACGCGGCGGTAAGTTACTTTACGATCCGGAATTCTTTGTCCATCGTCGTCCCCGCGCCAGCCTTCGCGCATACGCCAAAATGCTTCTTTACTATGGCGGCGGGCGGGCGCAGCAGTTCCGGCTGCATCCAACGTTCGCCTCGCTGCCCAATTTTATTCCACCACTGTTTTGTCTCTATTTACTGGTGCTGCCGGTTCTGCTCTGTGTTTTTCCTTTTTCAAAATGGCTGTTGCCGGGCATATTGCCACTGGCATTTTACATTCTGGCAGTACTCGTGCAGACCATTTGCATTGCTAGCCGAAGCAAAGTTTCTTTGGCAGCGCGCGCCTTGCCCTTGATTGTATTGACAAACATCCTTTACGGCTTGGGTTTCTGGCGCGGTTTGTTTATAAAAATTGTGCCGCCACCACCGGCGCCGGGTGGAGACATTCGGTTTGAAACAGTGCCGGTGTAGGCGCACAAATTGTCAGGCAGTCCGGGCATCACATTGTATGAAGGTAGCCATTCTTTGCGGTGGACAAGGCACTCGCTTTCGTGAGGTGAGCGGCGTTATTCCCAAACCGATGGCACCCATTGGTGACCGTCCGATTCTTTGGCACATCATGAAGCTTTACAGCGCGCACGGTTTCAATGAATTCGTTCTGCTCCTCGGCTATAAAGGCGAATGTATCCGCGAATTTTTTTCAAATTATGCCCCTCATACCGGCGATTCCAACCGCCTGATCTTTCATCAGGACTCTTCCGAACCGTGGGATGTGACGCTGGTTGATACCGGAGAGAAAGCCATGACCGGCGCGCGACTTTGGCGCGCCCGGCGTTATCTGGAGTCTGAAGGGGCTTTTGCCCTTACTTATGGCGATGGCGTGGGCAACATCGACATCGGCGCACTCCAGAAATTTCATCAGTCACATGGTAAAACCGCCACTCTCACCGGCGTTCACCCGCCAAGCCGGTTTGGCGAGCTGGTCGTGAAAGGTTCCTCTGTCGTCAAGTTTGATGAAAAACCTGAATTGAATACCAGCTACATCAACGGCGGTTTTTTTATTTTTAATGCCGGGGTGTTTGACCGCTACCTCAACGATCGTGAAGACCTGGTTTTGGAACGCGAGCCATTGCGACGCATGGCGGAGAATGGGGAATTAATGATGTATGCTCACGAAGGCTTTTGGCATCACATGGACACGCCGCATGAATTTGAAGTTTTGAACAATCTCTGGAAATCCGGCAAAGCTCCGTGGAAAATTTGGAAGTAAAACCCGGACATCCATCCTGTTGCTGACAGTGGACATACCTTGTTGTGAAAAAAACGCTTTGGTCAAAGGCGCTGAAAGCTTCCGCGGATCCGGAGCGTTCCAAACGCTTTCTTGATTCGCTCACCGCAACGGCTGCACGGAGTCAGTTGAAAAAACTCTCCGCCGATTCTGTTCATGTCCTTATTACGCTGTCTGGCGGATCGCAAGCGCTCGGCGACCTGCTTCTCGCGCATCAGGAATGGTTGCCGCTGCTCGACTTTGAAAGGCTCAAATCCCCACGCCGGGCGCAAGATTTTCAACATGAGGTCAAAGGTTTCCTTGAGCCGCGATTGCGGGAGGATAATTACGCCGGTGCTCTGGCTGAATTGCGCAGCTTCAAGCAGCGCGAAATGCTTCGTATTGCCGCGCGCGATCTTGTCCGTTTGAGCAACGTCGTCGAAATTACGCACGAATTGTCTGATGTCGCCGATGTTTGCCTTGAGGCCGTCTGGCGCGTTGTCTGGCAGCAATTGACCCAGCGGTTTGGCCGGCCATTCCATCAAGACGCAAATGGTCATTGGCAGGCGACGGCCTTTTGCGTTCTTGGTTTGGGCAAACTCGGCGGGCAGGAACTGAATTACAGTTCTGACGTGGACGTGCTTTTTGTTTATGGCGACGAAGGGGAAGTTTTCAAAGAACCGCCTGAAAAGAAAAAAATGCCGCACGCCGTGATGCCGAGTCACCAGTTCTTCAGAAAACTCGCGGAGACATTCATTGCCGAAGTTTCACGCGCTCCGGAGGAGGGTTCCTTGTTCCGCATTGATTTGCGTTTGCGGCCCGAGGGCGATGCCGGGCCGTTGTGCCGTTCGCTTGAAAGTTACGAAAATTACTACTCCCAATGGGGCCAAACGTGGGAGCGCATGATGTTGATCAAAGCGCGGCACGTTGCCGGTGACGGGAGTCTGGCGGCGGAATTCATTGAAATGATCCAGCCGTTTCGTTTCCCACGTTTCATCAACCAGAACGTTTTGCAGGAAGTCGCCGCGGTCAAGGACCGGATTGAAAATGAAGTCGTGGGGGCGGATGAATTGGGACGCAATGTTAAACTGGGGCGCGGTGGCATCCGTGAAATTGAATTCGTTGTTCAATCATTGCAAGTTTTGCATGGAGGACGGCTGCCATTCCTGCAGGTTTCGCAAACGCTCCTTTGCCTCGAAAAATTTGAGCGATACAACCTGCTTTTGAACGAGGAAGTATTGCAGCTCGGCGCTGCCTACCGGTTTTTGCGGGATGTCGAACATCGCCTGCAAATGGAGAACAATTTACAAACGCACACGGTTCCAAACGATCCGCAGGCGCAATTGCGGCTGGCGCGGTTGATGGATTTCAAGTCTCTGGAAGAGTTCGAGTCAGCGCTGCAAACGCACACCGGAAACGTCCGGCGAATTTACGAAAAACAGCTCAAGAACAAATCATTGCGGATGCAAACAATTTTTCCGGAGGCATTCGACGCTTCCAGGGAGAAATGGGAGAAACTGCTTGCAGCACACTCGTTTCGTGATCCAAAAGCGGCGTTCCATTTACTCAAGGAATTTGCCGAAGGGCCGGGTGACGTTCACGTTTCGCCGCGAACGACGGAGTTGGCGTGTCAATTGATTCCTCAATTGTTTGCCCTTTGCCCCGGGCAGAAATCGGAAGTCAGAAGTCGGAAGCCAGAAGCCGGACGAACAAATTCCGACCTCCGACCTTCGACCTCCGGTTTCTGGCTTTCCGATCCTGACCGTGTGCTGACGCGACTGGTAAGTTTTATCGGCGCGTATGGGGCGCGCGCGCCACTGCTCGAAATGTGGAATGGCAATCCCGCAATGTTCGAGCTGATGCTGTTGTTGTTCGATCGCTCCGAGTTTCTGGCTGAAGTTGCCATTCACACGCCGGATTTAATTGATGATTTGGTAACTGCCGGGCGATTACGCCAGCGCAAAACAGCCACGGAGATTTTGGGGGATTTACGATATGGATTGTGGGATGCGGACCAGTTTTTCTGGTTGCGCCATTATCACGAGGCCGAATTGATGCGACTCGGTTTGCGCGATATTCTCGACCTTGCCGATCTTGAACAAAGTCTCGCTGAACTTTCCGCGCTTGCCGATGCCTGTTTGCAGTATGCGCTGGAGGTTGTCATGCGCAAAAATAAAATCAAAAAGCCGCCGTTCGTCATTATTGGGTTTGGCAAACTTGGCGGCTGTGAAATCGATTACGGCTCCGACCTCGACGTTGTTTTTGTCGCGGATTCGAAAGTGAAAAATTTATCCGAACTCCAGCGAGTCGCAGCGGAAGTGATGGAATTGCTTTCGCATCGGACGGAGCAGGGGATTGTATTCCATGTCGACGCGCGGTTGCGTCCCGACGGTGAAAAAGGTCTGCTCGTCAATACGCTCGACGCTTACGGGAATTATTACCGTCGGCGCGCGCAGCTTTGGGAAATTCAGGCGCTGACGCGAACGCGACCGGTCGCCGGAGATTTGAAAACGGGCGAAAAATTCCAAAAGCTAACTGCGTTGCTCACCGATTTTGGGAAAATTTCTTCCGTAGAGGCCGGGGTAACGAGGCTTACTTCAAACAAGAAATCCGCAAAGACTCCTTACGTCGCCTCCTACACGCCGGATTGGAAAAGGCAAATTCATCAAATGCGGATGCGCATCGAAATGGAGCGCACGCCGCACGGACAGGATGAACTGGCCATAAAGACCGGCAAGGGCGGTTTGATGGACGCGGAGTTCATCGCACAGACATTGTGTCTCGCACACGGCTGGCAGGAGGCGAACACGCTGCGTGCGCTCGAACGCGGGCGTGACGCCGGGGTTTTGCCGAATGCGGACAAATTGCTTGAGGCTTACCGGCAATTACGCCGTGTCGAAGGCATTTTACGCCGCTGGAGTTATGAGGGTGAAGTCGTGCTACCCGATGACCCGGCGCCGTATTATCGTGTTTCGGTGCGCTGTGGCTTTTTGAAACCGAAGGAATTTCAAAAAGCGATGGCGAAGTGGCGTCAGGCGATTCGTGCGGTTTACCAAAAAGTTTTCGGTTCTAATTGAACCACCAAGGTACAAAGACACGAAGAACAATAACTTTGTGTCTTTGTGGTTCAAACCTTTTCCCGTTGACGATTGGCTTCATAAAGGAAAACCGCGGCAGCAGCGCCAACGTTCAGCGAATCCACCGTCGGTGGCATTGAAATGGCCACCGCTTCATCGCACGCCTCGAGCACGGGCATGGAAATGCCATCACCTTCGCTGCCGAATACGAGGCAGCAATCGCCGGAGAAATCCGCCTGCGACAGCGTTCTGCCAGTCGCGTGCGGATGCGCCGCGATGCAGCGGACACCGCGACCGCGTAACTCTTTCAAGCACTGCGTCAGCGTCAAGCCTGTGTCGTGTGGCTTTGTGGTGAAACGATGTCTCTGGCCGAGCTTGGCCAACTCAACCACCGACAATTGGAAAATTGTGCCCATGGAGTTGCGGACAGCGCGGCGGAGGAACGGGCTGCTGGAGGTTTCGCCGACGATCAGCGCATGAACGCCGAAAGCAACGCAGTTGCGGACCAGCGCGCCCAGATTTTCCGCGTTCGCGAGCGCGTCTATGGCCACGAGGAGGAGGGGTTCTCGCTTCTGGATCGGGCTTTTGGATAAAATGTCGTCGAGCGAAACGGGCGGGGGAATTTTCCCGATGGCGAGCACGCCTTGGAACATCGAAAAACCGGTCAGTGTCTCCAGTAATTTCTTTTCGGCGAGATAAAGGGTGATGGTTTCCGGTCGGGCTTCGAGCAACGGGCGGAAATCGTCCAGCCATTTTTCCGGCAGCACGACAGAAAGAACGGCAAAACGGCTTTCGAGCAGCCGTTTCACGACCTTGACCCCTTCCGCGACGAAAATGCCCTGCCGTTCGTGCTCCAGTGGTCGCTTCATTGTCACGTAAGGCTGCAGTTCCGGCGCGTCGAACGAATCAATCTTCTGGATGTGTAATGTGGCCACGCGCCGATTGTTCCTGTTTGGGCGCGGAAACAAAAGCGCTTTTGCGACTCGGCTCGTTCCGCTGTGCGCCGGCGCAACCCGCCAATCCCAAATTGAAGTTGAATTTTTCGCGCAGGCGTGCAAGGGTAGAATCAATGGTGAATATTACGGAGGTTTTAACCACCGAACATGCGGTTTTTTTGACCGTGTTTGACCAAATCGAACGGGCTTTGCCGAAACTCAAAAGGCTGGAGGAGGCAAAGATGCTGGCCGGTTTGGTTGAGGCGTTGCTGCAAGACCATGGCGACGCGGAAACCAATCTGGCGTTCGTCGCTCTGGATCATGCGCTCGATCAGAAAGGCCAGCTCAACCGGCTGCACCAGGACCACGACGAAATTGATGATCGCCTGAGACGGGTCAAAACGGTAACCAAATTACCCGATGCTCGGCGACTGTTAAAGGCGGCGCTGCTGGCGTCGCGCCAGCACTTCCGCCGCGAGGAACGGACAATTTTCCCGCTGATCGAGAAAATGCTCCAGAAAGAGACGCTGGCGGAATTGGGCAAGGTCAGGATAGAGCTACATCTGGCGCGGGCGAAATAGGTCACGCCCGGCCCCAATTGCAGTTCGTTTACAATTCCAAAGTTTGGCACGGCACATCCTGTGCGGTGATCTGGAGTTGAACGTGAATGGCACCGATTTGTTGCAGGCGTTCGTTCATGACGCGGTGTGCAAGGCTGGGTTTGTTGCATTCACGGCTCAAGTGGGCGAGGTAGAGGTGTTTTAATCCGGCGGACATGATTTGCGCAACAGCTTCGGCGGCGGCCTCGTTGGAGAGGTGGCCGTGACGGCCGAGGATGCGCTGCTTAAGACTCCACGGACGACGGACACAATCCTGCAACATCTTCACGTCGTGATTGGATTCGAGGACGAGGACATTCGCCGGACGAACGCGTTCGAGTACGAGCTTGGTCATGTGGCCGAGGTCGGTGACGAAGCCAATGTTGCCGGCGGCGGTGTGCAGTAAAAATCCAACAGGGTCTTGAGCGTCATGCGGGATGGCAAAGGTATCCACGAGCAGATCCGCGATTTCAAAGCTCGCGCCGGTTTCAAACAGGTTGCAGTTGAACCTGGCCTCCAGCTGGAATTCAAAGGCTTCTTTTGTGGCGCGATTGCAGTAAATCGGGATGTTGAGTTTTTGGGCAATTCCAGTCAGGCCGTAAACATGGTCGTTGTGTTCGTGTGTGACGAGAATGGCAGTGAGATTTTCCGGCACACGACTAATGGTGGCGAGCCGCTGGCGGATTTGGCGCGGGCTGAAGCCGGCATCCACAAGCACGCGAGCCTCGTCGGTTTCAAGATAGGCGCAATTGCCGCCTGAACCGCTGCCGAGAATGGTGAATTTGACAGCCACAAATGGACGTTAGTGGCGCGCCGGCAATGGGGCAATTTTTTTCGGCATGGCCAATATAATAATGCCAGAAGTTTTCTTAAATTGTGCTAAATTACTCTGTAATCTGTGTTGTTTTTTGGTGCGAAACTTGCGGATTGCGTCTGTATAAGTAATTTCATGCAAAACGGCATGCTTGTTAAATTTGCCAGGCGATTGTTTGGCGGACGGTTTGTTGTCATCGCGTGTGCGGTGGTATTTCTCCCGTTGACAACCTACGCACAGGGTTCCGGCAGACAGGTTTTACATGGCCATGTGCCGGTGGCTGTGTCGCGTTTGCATTTGCAACCTCTAAGCAAGCTTTCATCCGCAAAACGCCTGAACTTGGCGATAGGGCTGCCATTGAGAAACCAGCAGGCGCTCGACAGTTTGCTCCAACAGATTTATGACCCAGCCAGCCCCAAATTTCGCCAATACCTGACGCCGGAGCAATTCACAGAGCAGTTTGGACCGACCGAGGAGGATTATCAGAAAGTTATCGCCTTCGCGAAGCAGAATGGGTTGACGGTGACCGGGACGAGTGCGAACCGGGTATTGTTGGATGTGAGCGGCTCGGTGGCGGACACCGAGAAAGCATTTCAGGTGACGATGCGGACGTATCAGCATCCGACTGAGAACCGCACCTTTTATGCGCCGGATGTCGAGCCGTCGGTGGAAGTGGACGTGCCGGTGGTTGATATCCAAGGCTTGAGCGATTTTTCGCGGCCGCACCCGAAGCTGCATCGGATGGATGCGGCAGCGTTGGCGAACGCCATGCCCCAAAATGGTTCTTCTCCGGACGGTTCCGGCTTCTATTTTGGCAACGATTTTCGCAACGCCTATGCGCCGGGCACGACGTTAACTGGTGCGGGACAAATGGTCGGGCTGTTGGAATTCGATGGTTTTTATTCCAACGACATCATCGCTTATGCGACAGCGGCGGGAAACGGGCGGGCGAATATTGTCATCCAGACCGTTTTGCTGGACGACTACAACGGTGTGCCGACAACCGGCCCCAACAGCGGCAATTCCGAAGTTTCACTGGACATCGAAATGGCCATGGCCATGGCTCCGGGGCTGGCTAAAATCGCCGTCTTTGAGGCTGGCCCATACGGGTCGCCGAATGACATCTTGAACGCGATGGCGGCGAGCAACACGGTGAAAAATTTGAGCAGTTCCTGGGGTTGGAGCGGCGGGCCGAGCACGACCACGGACAATATTTTCAAGAACATGGCCGCATTGGGACAATCATTTTTCAACGCGTCCGGCGACAGCGATGCTTTTACAACCGGGGCAAGCTCGACCAACGGTGTGGACAACACTGCACTGCCCAATGCGCCATCCAGCAGTCCCTATATTACGCAAGTGGGCGGAACGACGCTGACGATGAACGGGAATGGTATTTCGTACGCTTCGGAAACCGTTTGGAACTGGGGTTACGATTCATATGCTGGTGGTTACGTCGGCAGCAGCGGCGGCATCAGCAGCTATTATTCCATTCCAAGCTGGCAGACAAACGTCAACAATATGGCAGGCAGAGGAGGCTCGACCAGTTTTCGGAATATTCCCGACGTGGCCTTGACGGCGAACAGCATCTTTATTGATTATGGCAATGGCAGCAGCAGCGACGAATACGGCGGCACGAGTTTTGCCGCGCCGTTGTGGGCGGGTTTCAATGCGCTGGTCAACCAGCAGGCGGCGGCCAACGGGAAGCCGGGTGTTGGATTCATCAACCCGGCCATCTACGCCATCGCTGCGGGGTCGGGCTACTCCTCGTGTTTCAACGACATCACGACCGGCAACAACACGTGGCCGAGCAGTCCGAATTTGTTTTATGCCACAAACGGTTACGACCTGTGCACCGGTTGGGGCACTCCTGCCGGACAAAGCCTGATTGATGCTCTTGTTGGGTTGACCGATCCGCTGGGTGTTACCCCCTCGACAAATTTCAGCGCCATATCCCCATTGGACGGTGCATTTAACGTGACGTCACAAACTTATTTGCTGACCAATTGGGGGGCTGCTTCGTTGAGCTGGTCACTTATTAATACTTCCTCCTGGCTCAATGCCTCTGCGATCAGCGGCACACTGGCGCCTAACAGTGGATCAAGTAACGTTACGATCAGTCTGCCGTCTGCAACCACCAACCTCGGCATCGGAACTTACATTGCCAATATCTGGTTCAGCAATGTGACCACTCATGTTGCTCAAAACCGCCAGTTTACCCTGCAGGTGGTGCCACCGCTGCAAATCACACCGTCAACTGGTTTCGCGGCCAGCGGCCCGGTCGGTGGACCATTCAATGTGACATCGCAAAGCTACGTCCTGACCAACGTGGGGATAACATCATTGGGCTGGAGCATCATCAATACTTCGTCCTGGCTCAACTTTTCGCCGGACAGCGGCGCGGTAGCACCCGGCGGATCCTCAACCGCCACCGCAAGCCTGACGTCCACAGCCAGCAATCTTGTCGCGGGAACTTATGCAACGACCCTGGTGTTCACGAATATAGCCGTTCACACGGCGCAAAACCTTCAGTTTACACTGCTCACGGGGCAGTCGGTGGTTCAGAACGGCGGCTTTGAGACCGGTGATTTTACGGACTGGACGCTTGTTGGCAATGGCAGGCCTTACAATCTCGTTGATAATGGTTCTACTTCGGGAATCTCGCCTCATTCCGGCGCCTATTTTGCCGCGTTAGGACAGTACGGTTCGATCGCCTACCTTTCAGAGACCTTGCCGACGCTTAGCGGGCAGGCTTATTTACTGTCGCTGTGGATGGACAGTCCGGACGGCAAGACGCTAAATGAATTTAACGTGTCGTGGAATGGAAACACGCTTGTCGATCTGGTCAACATGCCCAAGCTCGGTTGGACCAATCTACAGTTTATCGTCACCGCCAGCGGCAGCAGCACCGTCCTGCAGATTGGCGCGCGGAACGATCCCACCTATCTCGCGCTCGACGACGTCAGCGTGACCACCGTTCCTGTGCCCGCATTCCAGACGCTGACGAAAACGAATGGCACGCTCAACTTCACCTGGAACGCCCTGATCGGGCTTGTGTATCAAATGCAATACAAGACCAATTTGCTCCAAACCAACTGGATCAATCTGGGTGCCGTCATCACCGCGACCAATTTTACAGCGACCTCAACCAATTTCATTGGACCCGACCCGCAACGATTTTATCGTCTCCAGTTGTTGTACTGAAATTCCGATGCTCTTGCCCCATCGCGCCAATGCAGTAGCATGGGCGCGTGACCGATTTGCTCCAACACATTGAACAAAACATCCAAAACCGCAAATTGCTCAAATGCGGTCAGGCAATCTTGGTTGCCGTGTCCGGCGGACTGGATTCAAAGACGCTGTTGCATGTTCTTCATGCGCTTTCGGCGCGGCATCGGTGGGAATTGACCGTCGCGCATTTCAACCACCAACTCCGCGGGCGCAGCAGCAACGCCGATGAGCAGCTCGTTCGAAAGACCGCCATGGCGTTGAAACTGTCCATTGTCGTCGGGCGCGCCAACGTCAGAAAGTTCGCTAAAAAATCCGGATTGTCCATCGAGATGGCCGCGCGAAAGTTGCGTCATGAATTTTTTGTCCGCGCGGCAAAAGAGCGCGGCATCCGCGTTGTCGCCCTGGCGCACCATGCCGATGATCAAGTGGAACTGTTCTTCCTGCGCGTGTTGCGCGGCGCAGGCGGCGAGGGGCTGGCGGGAATGGAATGGCGTTCGCCATCGCCGGCGAACAAAAAAATTGTGCTTGTTCGTCCGCTGCTCGACGTGACGAAAGATGAACTGCACGATTTCGCGCAACGGAACAAAATCCATTTCCGTGAAGACGGGACAAACGCGCGGCTCAATACACCGCGCAATCGCATTCGCAATGAATTGCTGCCGTTGCTGCGGCGAAAGTATCAACCGGCATTGACGAAGGTGGTTTTGCGGCTGATGGAAATCGTCGGTTCAGAAGCGGATTTGGCCGGTGAAGCCGCGCGACAATGGCTAAAGGAAACTGGTAGGGACGGCCCGCCGGGCCGTCCGGCGGATCCCGCAATGCGGGACGGCGTCCCTACCTTTGAAGAATTGCCGATTGCAGTTCAACGGCGTGTTTTGCAGCTGCAATTGGCTTCGCTCAGCGTTGCGCCGGATTTTGATTTGGTTGAGGGATTACGGCAGTCGGCTGATTTGCCCATCAGTGTCAGCTCAAAGTTTTCGGTTTTGCGCGATGCGACAGGCAGGGTGATTTTGAGGCCGCGGCCGTCAGCTGAATTCAGATCGAGCGAACTCGCGATGAATTTGGCGGGCAGGGCGGGGGAGGTGGCGTTTGATGGAATGCGTATCCGCTGGCATTCGGACACAGGCAGAAGGTTTTCGGTGCCGGGCGTGCAAAAAAAGGCACGTGAATTTTTTGATACGGACAAAATCGGAAATAAAATCACACTGCGTCATTGGCGCGCAGGCGACCGTTTCCAGCCGATTGGTTTCAAGTCGGCGTCAAAACTTCAGGATTTGTTCACGAACGCGAAAATTCCTCGCGCGCGACGGCATGGTTTGATCGTGGCTGAAGCCGACAACGGCGAAATTTTCTGGGTTGAAGGCTTGCGGATTTCGGAGAATTTCAAGCTTACGCCACGGACGAGGCGGCGATTCATCTGGCGCTGGCATCGCTTATCCAATAAACGCCACTGAAAGTCCTTTACACTGAAGTTTTGAGCGTCTAGACTCCACTTTTAATTGATTAAAAATATGGAAGTGAAGGCGAAGACGATCGAACAATTCAAGTTGCACGACAAGGATACGGGTTCAGCGGACGTGCAGGTTGCGCTGTTGACGGAGCGGATCAATCATTTGACCGGGCATTTGCAGAACAATAAAAAAGATCACAGCTCGCGCCGCGGGTTGCTGATGATGGTCGGCCAG
>Ga0182027_10005933_pt1 | contig 18430 bp, 14 predicted proteins | sample 712E1DmetaG_FD_121300 | JGI IMG/M metagenome (GOLD analysis project Ga0182027, IMG submission 121300) | Permafrost microbial communities from Stordalen Mire, Sweden - 712E1D metaG (Illumina Assembly) | ecosystem: Environmental > Terrestrial > Soil > Wetlands > Permafrost | place: Sweden... | reverse complement strand
TTCGCGCTTCGTGTCTTATGCGTTCGATCAAAAGCGGATCGGTACCAAACTCGCGCGGCGAAGAAAAATCGCCAAATTCCAAAAAATGCGTCGTGTATCTGGGGGCATGATTTATCGTGAATGTTTCCGGCATGACCCCAAGGTGCGGCGAGATCACTAAAACAGTATCAGCTTCGCTTGCCGCCAATGATTCGGAAAGTTTGCCAAAAGCCGCGCCGGTTTTTTCCAAAAGGCGGGCGTGCTCGCGGCCGATCGACGGAAGCAGCAGCGGCGGGTGGGGGACAAGGGCGGAGAAAACTAGCGACATGATTAAATATTAAACATTAAATTTTAAATATTAACGTTTAATTTTTAACGTTTAATATTTATCCTAATTTGACGCGATTTGCGTCACAGATTGCTGATAATCGAACGGCGTACCTAACGGCGAGAGGTCTAAAACCCTCTCGCTTACCACCGCCACATTCTCCCATTTCCAGCCCTGTTTTTCAAACGTATCGGCTGAATCAATGGGCAGGCGCTCGCCATTATCAATGACGTAAATGGCCGAGCTGTCGGCGGTCTTTACCAGCTCGCCGTCCGCCAAATTGATCGGATCGCCCGGCGTGAACAAAGCAAGCTCCGCGGCCGACGATTTTTTCACTTTGCGACCCTTAAAATACATGCCCAAAAGTTCGGGACCGTAAAGCGGCCGCTTCACGCCATTCTGAACAAAGTAAACGCCGTGCGTGGCCGGATCCATGAGAAGGGCGCCCAGCGGATAAGCGGCGGCGAGGGTAATGGGAGTTCCTTCTTTATAGGCGTTAAGGTCGTCCCACGTGACATCGATCACCTCGTTGCGGTCAAAACCGATCTTCCTGAAAACATCCATCGAGACGATGCCGCGGCGCATGTCGCCGTCGATCAAGTAAACGGTGCCGTGCGGGGACCGAAGCAAAGAATAATCGGGGAATTTGATCGGCTGCCCGACGGGATAAGCGAGCAAGTCGTTGGCCGCCACTTTTACAACCTTGTTCGGGTCAAAACTTGAGAACAAGACCGCCGGCGAGGCAATGAGCCGCCGTTCGCCGAAACGAATGAGCCATGTCCCCGCGATTGCGGGCGCGGCGGTTGCGAGCGTGCCGCTCGGATAGCGTCGCACGAAATACCGTTGCCACACCAGCCAAAAATTCTCTTGGGCGTTAAGGTGCGGCGTATAATCATATAGGCAGGCGGTAGCGTTGGTTTCGGGAGTAACGGGAATGCCATCGATCGCGGTCGCTTGTCCGACCGCCCTTTGGCCGCCGTTATCCATGAACGAACGAAAATCGGCCGCCGCGTTCTCGACTTGCGTGGCAAACCCTTTGTACTTTGCGAGCGACGGGTCATCCATTGAACACGAATCGCAAACGCCAAACCCGGTCGCCCAATCCAATTGCTTCTGCGACGGCGAAGGATCGGTCACGAGCGACTGCTCGCGCTGGAGTAACGCCAAAAGGAACCGCGGGCTGACCTTATTGCGTACGGCGGCGTTATAGATGATGTCGCTCGCGCGTCGCGAAGCGCCATCGGTATCAATGGCGGTATAGTTAGCGAGGCCGCTCCCTTGCGCTTCAAGGAACGCCTGCACGCCCTCGGCGTCGAATGATTGCGTTTCCGTGGCTTCAGCGTCGGAAATGACGAAATTGGGATCAAAATCAGCTGCCTTGGCGCAAAAACCAGGCAAAGCAAAACAAAAAATGCTAACTAATAACAAATTTGTTACCAATTTACTAATATGTTGCATTGATGACTATTCGTAAATTAGTAACCGATTAGCGATTCGTTAGAACCCATTATACTCCTACGGCGACCCGTTCGGGAGACGCTTCTTTGATGACGAGTTTTTCGCCTTTTACGTCGATCGCGACATTGGCGCCTTCCTTTATTTCACCGGAAATTATCTTGAGCGAAAGGGGATCGAGGATGGAAGTTTGAATGATGCGCTTAAGCGGGCGCGCGCCAAAGTTGGGGTCATAGCCTTGTTTGGCCAGCCACTTCTTGGCCTTGTCGGTGACATTCACGGTGATATGCCGCAGCGCGATGCGCTTGGACATTTCCGAAAGCTGAATATCGACGATCTGCACCAGGTCCTTTTCAGAGAGCGCGTGAAAGATGATGATCTCGTCAATGCGGTTCAACAGCTCCGGCTTCATCCGCTCTTTAAGTTCGTTGCGTATCTTTGATTCCATGGCCTTGTATTCCGAATCGACCGGAACGTCCGGCGTGCCAAAACCAAGCTCGCCGCGCGTGCCCATGTCGAGGATGCGGTCGGAACCCATGTTCGAGGTCATGATAATGATCGTGTTCTTGAAGTTCACCTTGCGTCCTTTGGCATCGGTGAGCTGACCGTCGTCCAATATTTGCAGCAAGATATTAAACACCTCGGGGTGGGCTTTTTCGATCTCGTCGAAAAGCACGACCGAATACGGTTTGCGGCGAATTATTTCGGTGAGCTGGCCGCCCTCTTCATAACCGACGTAACCGGGCGGCGAGCCGATCATGCGGGCGGTGGTGTGCTTTTCCCCGTACTCTGACATATCAAGGCGCACCAGTGCGTTCTCATCGTTAAAAAGGGTCGCGGCGAGCGCGCGCGCGAGCTCGGTTTTGCCGACGCCGGTGGGACCCAAGAAGATGAACGAGCCGATCGGACGCTTTTCTTCAGAAAGGCCGGCGCGCGAGCGGCGCACGGCGTTCGCGATCGCATTGATCGCGTCGCGCTGGCCGATGACGCGTTTTCCCAGCGACTCTTCAAGTTTGGAAAGCTTGAGCGCTTCGGTCTCGAGCATTTTTGTTACGGGAATTCCGGTCCAGCGCGAAACAACGGCGGCAATGTCTTCGTCGTTCACTTCTTCCTTAAGAATGCGATGTCTGTCCTGAAGATCGACGAGCTTGTGCTCGGCGGCGCGTTGTTCGCGTTCGGTTTGCGGTATCTTTCCGTAGCGGATCTCGGCGACCTTCTGCAATTCGCCGGCGCGTTCGGCAATGTCAGCCTCTTGTTTAAAGGCTTCAATTTTCTTTTTGCTTTCACGGATCTTCCCGATGATCTCTTTTTCCGTGCGCCAGCGCGCTTCAAGGCCGCTGTTCTTTTCGTTCAGCTCGGCGAGTTCTTTTTCGATCGTCTTGAGGCGTTCCTTGGAATCCTTGTCTTCTTCTTTTTGCAGGGCGCGCTTTTCAATTTCAAGCCGCATGATGCTGCGGCGCAATTCATCAAGCTCGGCGGGCATGGAATCGATCTCCATGCGCAAAGCCGAAGCGGCCTCGTCGATCACGTCAATAGCCTTGTCGGGCAGGAAGCGGTCAGTGATGTAGCGCGCCGTAAGTTCGGAAGCGGCAACAATGGCCGGGTCGGTGATGCGCACGCCATGGTGCACTTCATACTTGTCCTTGATGCCGCGCAATATCGCGATCGTGTCTTCGGGCGACGGCTCAAGCACCATGACCGGCTGAAAGCGGCGCTCTAACGCTTGGTCCTTTTCAATATGCTTTTGATATTCTTTGATCGTGGTTGCGCCGATCGTGTGCAGTTCGCCGCGCGCCAAAGCCGGCTTCAACAAATTCGATGCGTCGATCGCGCCCTCGGCTCCGCCGGCGCCGACGATGGTGTGCAGCTCGTCGATGAAAAGAATGATCTTGTCCGATGAATCTTCGATCTCTTTAAGCACGGCCTTGAGGCGGTCCTCGAACTCGCCGCGGAATTTGGTGCCGGCAATAAGCGCGCCAAGGTCGAGCGAGATGATCTCCTTGTTCTTAAGCGACTCGGGCACGTCGCCAGCGACAATGCGCTGGGCAAGCCCCTCAACAATGGCAGTTTTGCCGACGCCGGCTTCGCCGATAAGGACCGGATTGTTCTTGGTGCGGCGGGCGAGCACCTGCATGACGCGGCGAATTTCGGCGTCGCGACCGATCACCGGATCAAGCTTTTCGGCGCGCGCCTGCTTGGTCAAATTTTTGCTGTATTTTTCGAGCGCTTGATACTTTGCTTCCGGCTCGGGCGAGTCAACGCGCTGCGAGCCGCGAATTGAAGAAAGAACCTTGAGCGCGGACTCGTAATCAACGCCAAAGCGGTTGAGCATTTCCGAGGCGGTCGAAGTAACGGCCAAAAGCGCGAGCAAAAGATGCTCGACGCTTACGTATTCATCCTTCATGCGCTCGGCTTCGCGGTCGGCCTGGTGCATGACCTTCATCATTTCTTGCGACAGGAAAATTTGCGCCATGCCGCCTGATTGCGCCGCGGTCGGCAGTCGCCGCAGGGCGAGTTTGGCGCGATCCAAGAGAACCGGCACGTCAACGCCGACCTTGCGCAGGACCGCGTCCACGACCCCTTCTTGCTCCAAGAGAGCGGTGAGGAGGTGCAATGGCTCCATTTGCGAGTGATTAAGATCAAGAACCATGCGCTGGCATTTTTGCAAGGCTTCTTGCGATTTATTGGTGAAATTATTGAAGGGGGTAGGGGGCATAAAAACAAAATTAGCACTCTTTAACCTAGAGTGCTAATTTAGCATATTTATAAAATTGGTCAAGCGGATAACTAATTCATTATTTTAGCGCCCAGGGCCTGAAGCGACTTTTGAATATCTAACTTTCTCTTTGCGTAATATTTAACTTCGTTTATCAATTTGGCTTGCGCGGCGTTTTCTGTACGAATCCTTTTTTCGGGCTTAAAACCCGATTTGGCGGCTGCTTCCTCAAGCGATCCCAATTTATTGACGGCTAAAGCGTATTCTCCTTTAAGGAATTTCATGGTCGCCTCGTTATTGCCTTTGGCGATTTCCGTCTTTACCAAGGTTTTGGCCTCGGCTTCATTGACGATCGCCTCTAACTCCTTCGCATTGCGCACCGATGATGTTTGTTCAAGCTTGGTGCTGATCCGGTAATTGATCAGTTTTATGGCGTATTCCACCGCGTTATCGGGCGTAACGGGCGCGGTTTCAGATTTGAATTTCGGAGGCTTGATACCCTTACTTTCAAAACCTTCGACAATACCCTCGACCATGGCGGCATTTTGATCGTCAACGCGGATCCTTTCACCGAGGTTCTCGTGAAATTGCACGGGCGTTTCTTCGCGCCGATCAAATCTCTCGCTCGACGCACCGGCATCATCGGCCGGCTCTTCGCCGCCGACCTTTTTAACGATCCGACTCAATTCGTTGGGATCGAAATTAACTCCAATTTCGTGTCTTCCTTCCATATAAAAGTAGCTAATTATTGTTTAACATAAAGTATCATAAATTGGCCTTTTTGTCAATTTTTTGCGATAATACGGATGAAACATAAAACACGCAACATGAAGCATCTCAAAAAAAATATCTCAATAAGATTGTTTCATGTTCCATGCTTCATGTTCAATTTATGAATATATTGGGCGTTAAAATCGATGCTGTCACCAAAACCGAAGCGATCATGAAGATCGCCGCTTTTCTTGACGAACAAAAACCGCATTTTATAACAACGCCTAACCCGGAGATAATTTTGTACGCCCACCGGCATCATGAATATCGCGAAATACTGAACAAGGCCGACCTGGCTTTGCCGGACGGCGCGGGATTGCTCTTTGTTTCACGCTTCATAAAACAGGCGCTCCCCGAACGGGTGAGCGGCGCGGATATGGTACCGGAAATCGCAAAGTTGGCGCGTGAAAAACATCTAAAGATCGCTCTTTTGGGAGGCTTGAACCAAATAACGATCGATAAAGCGGCGGGGGTCATGCGCGCGTGGGGGAACGAGGTCGTTTATGCAAGCCATGGCGTGCCCAAAGAACAATGGGAAAACAAAGAATTTCATGATAGAATTATTAACGAGCTTCGCGCCGCGCGCCCCGAGCTTGTTTTCGTTGCATTGGGGCACCCAAAACAAGAACAATGGATCGACCGCTATCGAGATTCGCTCCCATCGATCCGTTTGTTCATCGGCTGCGGCGGGGCGCTTGATTTTATCGCCGGCGCAATGAGGCGCGCGCCCGCATTCATGCGCCGAGCCGGACTTGAATGGCTGTGGCGGCTTGTCCGCGAGCCAAAACGCATTAAAAGGATTTTGAATGCTGTGATCGTCTTTCCGCTTACCGTTTTCAACGCCTATGTTTGGAAAAAATAAAGTGCGCGTCCGTTTTGCCCCTTCGCCCACCGGCGAAATGCATTTGGGCGGCTTGCGCATGGCGCTCAACAACTACTTGTTCGCCAAACATAATGGCGGCGAATTTTTATTGCGCATCGAGGACACCGACCAAGCGCGCTTTGTGCCGGGATCAATGCGCAATATCATCGAAACCTTGAAATGGGCCGGCATGGATTACGACGAGGGTCCGGTCGTGAGCGGCGATGTTGTCACGGACAAGGGCGGACACGGGCCGTATTTGCAATCGCGGCGTTTGGATATTTATAAAAAGTACGCCGACGAACTGGCGGCCGCCGAACACGCTTATCCGTGTTTTTGCAATGCCGAACGGCTCGAACAAATGCGCCATGAACAAGAACTACGAAAGGAACCGCCGCGCTACGATGGGCGCTGTCGCAATTTGACGGCGGCCGAAGTTAAAGAAAAACGCGCGGCCGGCGAGAAAGAAGTTATTCGTCTCAAAATGCCGCAAGAGGGGATCACAAAATTCACCGACCTTGTCCGCGGCGAGATCGAGTTCGAAAATAAACTCATCGACGACCAAGTGCTCATGAAATCCGACGGCTTCCCGACCTATCACTTGGCGGTCGTCGTTGACGATTACCTCATGGAAATTACGCACGTGATCCGCGGCGAAGAGTGGATATCGTCAACGCCCAAGCACCTGGCGCTCTATTCGTTCTTCGGCTGGAAGCCGACGGAGTACGCCCACATGCCGCTCATCCTCAAAGCCGGCGGCGGCAAGCTGTCGAAGCGCGACCTCGCGACCTCGGCCATGGGTTATATTGCGGAGGGGTACAGCAAGGAAGCGCTCTTGAATTTTGTCGCGCTTTTGGGCTGGCACCCCAAAGGCGACAAAGAACAAATGACCATGTTAGAAATGATCGCGAATTTTGACCTGGCACAAGTGAACAAGGCCGGCGCAATTTTCACCACCGACAAACTCGATTGGCTGAACGGCCTTTACATTCGCAGCTTGTCTCACGAAAAATTCGCCCAGGAAGCCAGACCCTTCTTGGAAAAGACCGGACTCATCGATGCTGCATTCCCCGAGGACATGCTCGTCAAATATGCCGGTCTTGAGCAGTCGCGCATTAAAAAATTCACCGAGCTTTCCGAAGCGATCGAATTCATGTTCAAGCCGCCATCTCCGAAGCGCGAGATCCTGTGCTGGAAACAACAAGAGCCGGCCGGGGCGGCAACCAGACTTAAAGCGATCGTGTCTGTTCTTGAACAATTGGATGAAAAAAATTTCAACGTTCAAAAGATCGAATCAACAATCAAGGCGACGATCGCCGATTCCGGCACGCCGGTGGGGGAATCGCTTTGGCCGATGCGCGTGGCGCTTTCCGGCCGCGAGGCTTCGCCCGGACCGTTTGAGATCGCCGCGGCTCTTGGCAAAGAAGAAACGATCAAACGCCTGCGCAAGGCCATCGAAATATTGAAAACATGAAAAAAACCGTTGTCATTTTAGCCGCTCTTTGTCTCTTCTTCAGCGCCTCGCGCGCGGCTTTTTGCGATACCGCGACCGACCAAGCCTTGAGCATCAACGACCAAATTGTCGCCAAAAAGCAGCAGATCAGCGATCTCAATAAAAAGATCGCCGCGAGCCAGGACACGATCGGCGCTTTGCAAAATTCCGAAGATACCCTGCAAAACGAGATCGCGATCTTGAACAATCAAGTCGCGCAAAATAATTTAGACATCCAATCAACGCAGGACCAGATCGACGAGATCACTCTTGAACTCCAACAGCTGGATGCGCAAATAAGCGACATGAACAAGCACGTTGCCGCGGATCAGGACATGTTGGCCGATCTTATCAGGCAGATCGCTCGCGAGGACGACAGCTCGGCCATGCTCTCGACGTTCCTTGCCGACGATCTTTCTTCGATCTTCGCCCGCGTTAAATCGATGACCGACCTCCAAGGCGACATGCTGACGACGGTAAAGCGCTTGCAGGAAGAAAAAGCCGCCGCCGAAGCGAAGCGTGCCGAACAATCGGCCAAGAACGACGACCTGCGCAAACAAAAGGACCAGCTTCAGGTCGACCAAATACACCTGAACGACACACTCGCGAGCAAGCAGGAGCTAATGGATGAGACGCGCAATTCCGAGAATAAATATCAGGGTCTTATTTCTTCTTTGCGCGACGAAGCGAATTCAGTGACCAGCGACATTACCTCGCTTGAAGATCAAGTGCGGCAAAGGATCGCCGCCGACGACCGCTTTCCAACGGGAGAGGTCATCTTATCGTGGCCGGTCGACAGCCGCATCATCACCACCACTTTTCACGACCCCAATTATCCTTTCCGCCGGATCATGGAGCATCCGGGCATAGATATCGGCTCAACGCCGCAAGGCACGGCGGTGCACGCCGCCGCGCCCGGTTACGTCCTTAAGGTTCACGATGGGGGGTACGGCTACAGCTACATCATTATTTTGCATGCGAACGGCATTTCGACCGTGTATGGCCACCTGTCGCGCCTTGCCGCCACCGCGGATACTTATGTCGATAGGGATGATATCATCGGCTACTCCGGCGGCATGCCGGGCACGCACGGCGCCGGCCCCATGACCACCGGGCCCCACTTGCACTTCGAGGTGCGCGTAAGCGGCATTCCCACCGATCCGATGGATTATTTGGTGCAATGAATGAAGCATGAATCACGCAACATGAAGCATTTTGACCCCGCCCTTGCGGAGCTTTAATGTTTCATGGTTCATGTTACATGTTTTATTTTAAAAACCGCCTTATTTAAAGGCGGTTTTTATGTTATCCACCGTGGTGGCATTGTGTTCGGTTTTTGTTCGGGTTAGAATATAAGCATATCATAATTCACCTGTGGATAAATATATGACCTTCATATCACTCACCAAAAAACAGCGCGCAGTTTACGAGACCATCAATCATTACATCCGTTCATACGAGCGACCGCCGACGGTACGCGAGATTGGCGGCGAGCTTGGCTTGGCACCGGCGACCGTCCAAGAACACATCGATGCCCTGCGCGAAAAGGGTTATATCGAAAAGAACGAACTCTCACCGATGAACTTGTTCGCCGCCGCCATCCAGTTGCCGCTCGCGGGACTCATCACCGCCGGCGTGCCGATTGAAGCGATCGAGACGCGCGAGGCCATGGCCGTGCCGGCAAACCTCGTGGTCGACAGCGCCAACTCATACATTCTCAAAGTCAAAGGGCAGTCGATGATCGAAGACGGGATCTTGGACGGCGATTATGTCATTGTCGAGCGCAATCCTTCGCCGCATAACGGCGATGTCGTGGTGGCGCTCTTGGACAACGCCTTTGCGACGCTCAAACGCTTTTACCGCGAGCCTAATCGCATCCGCTTGCAACCGGCCAACTCGACCATGGACCCCATTTATGTCCGCGATGTTACGATCCAAGGGATCGTGCGGGCGGTCATCAGGCAGTTTGCAAGAGCGTGATTTAAGAACCAACAATCAAGAACCAATTTCCAAGAAAAAACCAAAGACCAATATTAATTTCCAAAAGGCAAGATTGGAAATTGGTTCTTGGCCCTTGGTTCTTACCCAAAGGTTATGACTCATCAAAAATATAATGATCCGGTGGACGTATTAGCCTCGTTCTGCGGCACCAAGGCCGTGCCGCACGCCATCAAATGGAACAAGCGCCGCTACAATGTCGACAAGGTCAACTTGGTTCATGTGGCGCAAGAGGGGATGGGGAAGGTGTTTTATTTTTCCGTCTCCGACAAGCTCAACTTCTTCAAGCTGCGTTTTGATACGAATAATCTGGAATGGCGGTTGTTGGAGCTATACAGCGAATGATCCCTATCGGGCTCTTGTCTCGATGCTAATATACTAATCCCTACGAATATAACGAATCCAATACTAATTCGTACCGTCATTAGTCATATTCGTACAATTCGTATATTAGCATCGAGCCAAGGCGTGGAAAATTATTTGAATGAATATGAAAATAATTTTACACGCCGACATGAACAGTTATTTCGCCTCGGTTGAACAGCAGGCAAACCCGTTTCTGCGCGGGAAGCCGGTCGCAATCTGTTCCCGGATATCGCGGAACGCCTGCATCATCGCTTGCTCCGTTGAGGCTAAAAAACTGGGTATTAAAACCGGTTTTAGCTTGAGCGAGGCCAGAGAACTGGCGCCGTCGATCGTTGCCTTGGAGGTCGATCCGCCAAAGGTAAGGAACACGACAAAAAGAATTTTCGCCATCTTCGCCGACTATACATCGGCCATAGAGGCGTATTCTATCGACGAGGCGTTCCTTGACTTGACCGGACATGTCGCCAGTCTTGAAGCGGCGCGCGAACTCGCCCTGACGATCAAGGCGCGCATCAGAAACGAAGTGGGGGATTGGCTCAAATGCTCGATCGGCATTGCGCCGACGCGTTGGCTCTCCAAATTCGCCGGCGAACTGCAAAAACCCGACGGACTCACGATCTTACGGATCGATGACTTGCCGCGCGTGTATGTCGGCCGCCCGGTTGACGAAGCCTGGGGCATTGCCGAAGGCTGGAAAAGGCGTCTCGCGGCGTTGGATATTGAAACTCTGGATCAACTTTTAAAATGCAACCCGCTGGAGCTCAAGCGACGGTTTGGCGTGTCGGGATATTTGCTTTGGACCGATATCGCCGGCGTCGAGATCGGAAGAGCCACATCGAATGAGAAACAATCGCCCAAAAGCATCGGACATTCTTATGTTTTCCATCGCCGAACCGACGACCCAAAGCAGATAGCGGCGATCATGATGAAGTTGTGCGAACGAGTGGGCCGAAGATTGCGCAAATTTAAATTTGAAGCCAAGCGGATAAGCGTTGGCTGGGGATATGCCGAGGGCGGAGATGGCGATAATATGCGCTGCTTCGACCCGATCTTCGAGTCATATGACATCTTTAACGCCGCTTGGCGAGCTTTTAGGGGTTCGTGGGATCGTTCAATTGTCACTTCCATGGCTATCACCGCCTCTGATTTCGCGCCGACCGGCAACCAAACCTCGATCTTTGCCGACAGGGGCAAGCGCCAAAATATTGCCGCGGCGCTTGACGCGGTGAACGACCGCTACGGCGATTACACCGTTATCCGCGGACAAATGTGGGGAACCCGTGAATACGCGCCCGACCGCGTCGGTTTCAGGCAAAGCGTGGAAGCGGTCCGGGCTGATGAAAAAATCTTTACGACCGAAGAATAAAAACTATTGAATGGGCGAGGGAACGGGCGCCAAGTCTTGAACGGTCAATATCTTTTTTTCTAAATTAAAACCCATGACAAGACCCGGGGTGCCAAGACCCAATAAACGAACGCCGCTCCTAACGCCATCCGTCCAATGAAGCTCTTGAGCGATGTTCGCAGTCGTGTCGCCGCTCAAGTGCCAAAGAGCATGGGTGTCGCCTGTAGCGTTAAGTCGAACCAGGGTGGCGCTCGCGCCGTTAACATCCCAAACAGCCAGCCCCGTGTCCGGAAGCGAATTGTCGTAATAGCCCCGTTCGCGATTCTCAATAAGAAAATATTCGCTCCCCGGCGTCGTCCAATTGGGCTGGTCGCGGTTTATCCTAAGAACCATATGCGACGTTTCGATCGAAGGCAGTTGCTGATTGCTCTCTTCCTGCACCTTGGCAATGACCTTGGGTGTGAGCCAGCCGAGCTGAATGCGATCAAACGGGTCGATCTGCAGGTCGGTATGCGGATCGCTCATAAGAGAAAAAGCGCCATCCGTACTTGGCGCATCTTGAATGGAAAAAACCAGCTTGGCGATGCAATGAGTAATGGCGCCGAACTGCGGTTGTGCGCCCAACGGCGAGCCGGTGTAAACTTCGCCGACCGTCGCCAAGGTGACGCCGTCAACGGAAAGGGGCGTTTGCGCCAATTCATTCGAATAGACGTTGGCAATATCGTCCAAGGGTTCGCCGGACTGCGGAATAACCACAACAACCGCCAGTTCGTCCGGCGTAATCTTACCGTCGCCGTTAGCATCGTATTTTTTAAAATTAAAATCAACGGCGGCTTTGGTGACCGCTTCGGCATCGCGTTCGGCCGCTCCGGTCAAATAACCGTCGACCTGGTGAACCAGCAGATCGTCCGACCAATAATGATCGGGAGGATAATCGGCGGCGTACCAGCCCAAAATGCCGGCATTAACGATCTGCACATGATCGTTTGATTCGGTCTTATAATAATCGACCACGCTGGGCACGGTCCCGTAGACCACTCGCGAAAGGGCGGCCTTGTCCGGCGCCGGATCTTGAGGCCGTTTGGGGTCCCAAAGAACGAACAAAACGTTCTTTGCTGTTGGCACCGTTGCCGCAGGCGTCGTTGCCGGAGGCGTAGCCGCCGCAGGGGGCGTGATCGCCACCGGCGTAGCGTTCGGCGATTTTAAGGGATCAAGATCATCGGCAATGGTCGGTGAAGCGGCGCTTTCATTGCTCCACCAATACTGCCCGGCGCCGGTTATATCGGCGCCAAATTTGTAAGAGGTGAGAAAAGCATCGGGAACAAACACGACCTTGTCGTCCCAATCGGCGCCAAAGACGGTTTGCGCGATAGCATTGGTCGTTAGGGCGCGCAGCGTCCCGCCATGCGCGACGGCATATATCTTTGTATCGGTTTCGAATTTGACGATCTTGGTGCCGGGACGGATGGTAACAAGCCCGGCGAGAGGCAACGCGGCCAGATCGGTATCGGATATCGTTTGGACGCCGCTAAAATCCGGATACCACGAAAAATATGCCGCTTCATTGGGAAAAGCCATGCGTTTTCCTTCAGCTGTCACATAATAGACCGCCGAAAGCGAGCCTTTGACCAAATTCCCAGGTGAAACGGCTTTGACGGGTAAGCGGGGGATTAACAATGCCGTTAAAACGGCGATTGCCAAATAGGCGCGAAATTTCATGATTTAATTATACAATATCATTAAATTTTTTGCTAAAAGAAAAAATGCCGCTAATTTTCAAAAGCGGCCCGGCGGATCGTACGACAATATTTTTAATGAGGGGATAAGGCCGTCTTTGCTGAATATTATTATAGTTGGCGACGCACAATATATCTTATGCGACGCATACTATAGCTTCGCCCGGTATGCGTCGCATAAGATAGCGTCTGTTTTGCAACACTCGGATGTTCTTAAGCCGATCGTTGTAAAACAGACGCCATATCATCTACTTATCTCTCTTTGTCATCCCGTGCCCCCGTATCGCGGTACGGGGCAAGCTGTAACACGGGATCCAGCTAGAAAGCAACGACGTGCTAAATAAGCAGATATGGCGCAAGTGGGCTGGATACCGGCTTTCGCCGGTATGACGAAAATAACCTTCGGCTCCAGCCACCTTTTCTGAATGGATTAGATATTAGTCGTTAGATATTAGATATTCAAAGGTATCTTCATACCACCCAAATCGTCCTAGGGCATCCTACTAGTTAGACTTATAGAATATCTTATCGCCAAAGCGCGCATCAATGTATAAAAGATTCTTTCGATCGTCCGGGCTGAATTTTCCAGCAAGGGCCGATGACAAAGTTTGCAGTTGGGTTTTGATATCGCTTTGCGGATCAAAGATCGCCGACCAGCCCTCGACCGTAACAACCTCGATATCCGAATTGATCGTATCCAATTTGAAAAGTTGGTCGCGGATCCCCACTTGTGTCGCAAAATATTTATGAAGATCAATGATCGCATGAAGCCACACGGGTTGGATCATGGGTTTGCCGACGGAAAAATCAGCAGAGTCGCTTGAAAGCGCGATGAGCGCGTCGCCTTCACCCGAGGCGGCTTCACGCATTCCCTTTCCTTCTTGATCCAAAAGATATGACCTATCCCCTATTATCAAGCGAAATGCGCTCTGGCGTGGAACGACCGTCACATCCATCCGTTCGAATTTTTTTTTTGCGCTGACCGAAAGCAAATCAGGGAATTTAGCCATTACGTAATTTTTGACGGAAGTCGTGCTTACGGTAAAAAAGTGATCTTTGGGAATGATGAAATAATCATACCCGCCGATGGTTTGGCCGGCTGCCGCACCAATCCTCGCATCATCAGCTGCCGATGTTCCGCTTACCGTTACTTTTCCGATGCGCAAAAGCGGCGAATATGCGAGAACATAAACGACCCCGCCGACAACGGCGAGAGAGCCTATCGAACGCAATATCTTCATGCGCGGGCTCATTCCGGCTCTTTCAAAGAAAGGGTTGTCCCACGACTTGCTATGGAAATCGCGAACGCGTTTCATACCACGATCCTGGTAATATGCTCGGCAAGCCGAGCGACGATCTCGTAGTTGATCGTACCAGCGCCTTCTGCAAGCTCATCGGCCGATATCTGTCGCTTTCCGTCGCATCCGATAAGCGTGACGATGTCGTTCTCTTCAGCGTGAGCGGCGGGCGTGGCATCGACGATGATCATATTCATGCACACGCGCCCCATGACGCGGCATTTTTTCCCGCGGATCAAGACATGACCTTTTGAAGAAAGCGACCGGTCGTAGCCGTCGGCATAGCCGACCGGGACAATGGCAATCATCGTCGGTTTTTTTGTCTTTTCCGTCAGCCCGTATCCGACCGGCATCCCGGTACGAACCTGTTTCAAGAGCGCGATCAGCGACCGCCACGAAAGCACCGGCTTAAGTTCCGCGCCGCGTTTTTGTTTTTTGTAGCTGGCGGCAACCAACGCCGACGGATTAAGACCGTAAAGACCGATCCCGATCCGCGCCGCCGAAAAGGCCGTTTCCGGACGCGTCATGATCGCGGCGCTGCAGGCCGCATGAATGACCGGCAGGCTGAACCCGGCGGCTTGCAATAAGGAAACAATGTGCGTGAACCGCTCGATCTGCAGGTCGCCGTAGGTCGGGTTGTCGACATCCTCGATGTTGGCGAAATGCATGGCCGCGCCTTCAAGGATAACGCCCGATGCGCGAATCATATGCGCCATGGCTAAAGCCTGTTCCGGTAAAACGCCCTGGCGCGTCGTGCCGGTATCGATCTTCAGGTGAACGCGGATCTTTTTTTTATTTTTTAATTTGGATAATTCTTTGACCGTTTGCGCCGATGAAACCAAGAGCCGTAAATTAAATTTTGTCAATTCGCCGAGTCGCGGATACGGCACCCATCCCAAGACGATGATCGGCGCCCTAATCCCCTCTCGGCGCAAAGAAACGGCCTCATCAATTGAATCAACGCCAAACCACTCGCCCCTAATGGGGCGAGTGCCCCGGACTCCGATCCGTGGCCCACGGATCGTCTTGTCGATCTCTTTCGCGACAAGCGTCGCGCCGTGGCCGTAGGCATTGGCCTTCACCGTCCAAATGGGCGTCGCGTGAGCGCATAAACCGCGAAAAACCCCCAAGTTGTGCCGGAGGTTTTTGCGCGACAGCTCGATCCAAGTTTTTTGATTATTTTTTGGTGATGCTATCAAAGCCACAATACGGAATAAGAACCTCGGGAATTTTTATACTGCCGTCTTCTTGTTGGTAATTTTCCATGATCGCAACCATGATCCGGCCGAGCGCAAAGACCGTCGCATCGTTCATATGAACGAGCTCGTGTTTGCCGTCTTTCCTGCGCAAACGCGTATTCAGGCGGCGCGACTGATAATCGGTGTTAAGATCGGATGTATGCGTTTCCCGATATTTATCTTGTCCCGGCATCCATGCCTCTATATCGATCTGGCGCGCATCGGGTCCGCCCATGTCCCCGGTGCATATTCCGACCACACGGTAAGGGATCTTCAATTCCTGCATCAAATGGCTTTGAATAGCGACGATAAAATCTTGTTCCTTGGTTGAATCTTCCGGAGCGGTGAACGACTCGATCTCGATCTTATCAAATTGGTGCAGGCGAATGATACCGCGCATATCTTTGCCATAGGAACCGGCTTCGCGACGAAATGATGTCGAATAACCGACATAACGGACCGGCATATCTTTTTCATCCAACACCTCATCCATGTGCATCGCCCCAAGGGTATGTTCGGCGCTGCCAACCAAATAAAGATCATCGGACGGGATATGGTATCTTTCGTCTTTGGGTTCAATGCGAGCCATGCGCTCGAACGCTTCCGGCTTGATCATCACCGGAGGAATAACGGGAATAAACGGCTTTAGCGAAACATCAAGTTTGGCCTTGGTTGCGATCGACGCAAGGATTTTTTCATCCGTTAAATTGCGCATGGCGAATTGGATGATCGCAAATTGCAATAAGGCAAGCTTGCCTTTAATATAAGTAAAACGCGAACCGGATACTTTTGCCGCACGCTCATTATCGATCACGCCCAATTCTTCGCCGAGTTGCCAATGTTCTTTCGGTTTAAAAGAAAATTTTGTCGGCGATCCGGAAATACGCAATACCTCGTTCTTACTCTCGTCTTTTCCGACCTTAACTTCGGGAAAAGCGATATTAGGGATGCGCATTAACTCAACTTTTAATTCCTCCTCAAGTTTTTTAAGCCGCTCGTCAAGCGTTGAAAATTCTTCCTTGAGCTTGGAGGAATCGGCGAGCAGTTTTTTCTTCTCTTCGGGCGACGCCTTTGGCACGGCTGCGGACAATTCCTTTTGCAATGCGCGAGTATGCTCGGCTTGCGCCTGAAGTTCGCGCTTGGCCGCATCGAGTTTCAATAATTTTTTAACATCAACGACAACATTTTTTGCCTCCGCGCCTTTTTGCACGGCTTTGGGATTCTCTCTAATGAATTTTATGTCTAACATAAAGGATTCACGATTCAAGATTCATGATTCACGAATTTCAGGTCTTAGGGTTGGGAACAGAATGGTTTCTTTGACCGAGTGGACGCCGGTGAGGAATACGGCGAGCCGGTCGATGCCCATGCCAAAGCCGGCGGTGGGCGGCATGCCGTAAGAAAGCGCTTCGATGAAATCGTTGTCGGTCATTTGCGCTTCTTCGGCGCCGCGCTCGCGCAGCGCGTCTTGCTCGAGCATGCGTTCGGCTTGGTCGGTCGGATCGTTGAGTTCGTTGTACGCTTTGCACAATTCAACGCCTTTCGCGACCAGCTGGAAGGTGGCGACCTTGGAGCGATCGTCTTTGCAACGCTTAGCGAGCGGGATCATGGCGACCGGATAATCGGTCAAAAAGGTCGGCTGAATGATCGTATTGCGGCAATACTCTTTGTACAGCGCCTCGGCGGTCTCGCCAAAACCGAACGCGTTGCCGATATCGACCCGCAATCCCCTCTTTTTAATTTCATCACGCAGTTTTTCTTCGGTGTTTGTCTTATCGATATCAATGCCGGTTTTTTCAAGAACAATGTTGTGGAAACTGACGCGCGCGAACGGCGCATTAAAATCCAATTCCGTTCCTTCGTGCACGAGTTTGAGCGAGCCGTCGTTCACTTTTGCAAGAATGGCAGCAAGCATTTGTTCGGTCAGTTTCATGAGGTCGTCGTAATCGGCGTACGCCCAATAAAATTCGACCTGGGTGAATTCGGGATTGTGCGAATGATCAATGCCTTCATTCCTGAAACAGCGCGCCACCTCGAATACTTTTTCAAAGCCGCCGACAATGAGGCGTTTCAAATAAAGTTCCGGGGCGATGCGCAAATACATGTCAAAATTCAACGCGTTGTGGTGGGTCACGAACGGTTTGGCCGCGGCGCCGCCGGCAAGCGGTTGCAAAATGGGCGTTTCCACTTCCATGAATCCTTCGGCATCTAAAAAGTCGCGAATCGTTTTAACGATGATCGACCGCTTTTTGAAAATATCGCGCACTTCCGGATTCGAGATCAAGTCCAGATAGCGCTTCCTGTAACGAACTTCGGTGTCGGTGAGCCCATGCCATTTTTCCGGAAGCGGCAAAAGCGCTTTGGAAAGCATCGTCATCTTTTTCACGTCGATCGTTTTTTCGCCGCGCTTCGTGGCAAACACGTTGCCTTCGATTCCGATAAAGTCGCCAAGGTCGAGGCACGAAACCCAAAATTCATAATCATCCGCGCCCATAACATCCTTGTGCATGGCGATTTGGAGCGCGCCCGAACCGTCCTCAATGGTCGCAAAAGTTAGGCCGCCGTGACCGCGGAAAGCGCGGATCCGCCCGGCCGCCCTTACAATCGTTTTATTCTTTTCCAATTCTTCGAAACCAGCTCCCAGTTCAACAAGCTTATGGGTGCGCTCGAACTTGGCCGGATATGGATCAATGCCCGCATCCGTGAGTTTTTGGAGCTTTACCTTTCGCGCGACTTCTTCTTCGAGCTGTCTAGACATATTATGGTATTATTCTATCGTATTTTACGCTTATCCGTCAAAGGAAAAACCGGTTATTCCCCACTCCAGTCGCGGCACAAAACCTCGG
>Ga0182027_10005932_pt1 | contig 18430 bp, 8 predicted proteins | sample 712E1DmetaG_FD_121300 | JGI IMG/M metagenome (GOLD analysis project Ga0182027, IMG submission 121300) | Permafrost microbial communities from Stordalen Mire, Sweden - 712E1D metaG (Illumina Assembly) | ecosystem: Environmental > Terrestrial > Soil > Wetlands > Permafrost | place: Sweden... | reverse complement strand
CTTCGCCAAGTCCTTTTTTTCCAGCCAATCGATAATTTTCGGTCTGGATTCAGCGGAGGTTAGACCATCAAATTGTTCTGAATTAACCAAAACCCCTTCCTCTTCGAAACATTCCTCAAATTCTTGGACTTTTTCCCAAAGCTTACCATCCTTGGGTCTAATTGACACTTTTAAGGGTATATTATATTTTTTTGCCATATCAAAATCTCTTTTATCATGAGCATCGGCAAAAACTGCACCTGTGCCATAGCTCACTAAAACAAAATCAGAAATCCAAACCTGAATCTTTTCATTGGTAGCAGGATTTATGGCGTACACGCCGGTAAAGACACCCGACTTTATACGATCCTCTTTTCTTTCCATTTCTGTTTTCTTTCGGGCAGCTTTGATGTAGTCTTGAACTTCTGGAATTTTGATGTTTTGCGCAAACGGATGCTCCGGGGCCAAAATGACATAGGTTCCGGAAAAAATAGTATCAATTCTGGTGGTATAAACAGTAATCTTTTCTTTACTATTTTCCAACAGAAAATCAACCTCTGCTCCTTCGCTTTTGCCGATCCAATTGTTCTGTCCTTCTTTGACCATTTTCGGCCAGTCGATATCTGAATTTTCACTGTCCCAGATTAAATCATCCGCATATTGGGTAATCCTAAGGAACCACTGCTCTACTTCTTTTTGCACAACCTCTGTTCCACACCTCCAGCACTTCCCGCTTTCGATATGTTCATTAGCTAGTACAGTTTGATCTGTTGGGCACCAATTTGATAGGGCTTTTCCGCGGTATGCCACGCCTTTTTCAAACATTTTCAAAAAGATCCATTGATTCCATCTATAGTATTCCGGCAAACAAGTTACTACTTCATGCGACCAGTCAATCATTGTTCCCATGGTGGAAAATTGCTTAGTCATGGTTTCAATATTTTTCATGGTCCAATCTTTGGGATGGACTCCTCTTTTGATAGCCGCATTCTCCGCAGGCAGTCCAAAAGCATCAAAACCGTTCGGGAAAAAGACATTAAAACCGCTCATTCTCTTATATCTGGCGTGGGCGTCCGGTGGAGTAAAAGCAAACCAGTGGCCTAAATGCAAATCTCCGGATGGATACGGTAATTCGACCAAATTGTAGTATTTTTGAACTTTTGCGTCTTCGTGAAATTTATAAAGCCCATCTTTATCCCATTTTTCACGCCATTTTGGTTCAATTTCGTTCGGGAAATATCGTTTCATATATTTATATGACTGAAAGCGCGGGGATCCCTACTCGAGAAGGGAGATCTCAAGCGCTGAATCCTTTTTAGTATACCATAAGCAACTTGCAGTTTTGAACTAAATTGCCTACGATAGATGTATGAAGTTTCTATCACAAGTCTGTGTACTAGCACTTTCCTTCTTGATCGTATTCTTCTGGCATAATTTTCCTCTTGCCGACCTCACAGTTCCCTTTTTAGGAATTTTGATTGCAATCTATCTTGTTCTTTCCTTTAGAAAAGGTGGTAAAGGGTTTTTAAATATGGGCGGTGAAGGACCCTGGGGAATTTTTATATTGAATACGGTCATCCTTCTCTTAATCTTTTCAACCGGCGCGCTTAACTCCCCGGTTTTCTTTCTTCTATTTTTCTTAAGCTTTGGTATTGCTTTTGTTTTTGAGCCGTCAATTACTTTTATTTTTGTCTTAGGAGCAATTCTAATTTTTATCCCTGAAGTTTTAAAAACTGATCTTCTCATGGGATCTTTAAAAGTCGGCAGTCTTTTCTTAATCTCTCCGCTAGCTTACTTTTTTGGCAAAGAATATCGAAAAACCGACAAGCAAGATGCGGAAATTGAAGCCATTGAAGAACGGGAAAAAGACTCAGCCGATACCATCGCCCAGGATATTGCAGAGGTTGTAAAAAATGAAAGGGGTAATTTAAAAGCTGAGGATATTGATAAATTAAATGAAGTCCTGGAAGAAACCGAAGATTTAAGAGAAGAATCAAAGCAACAATCATGAAGAATCTACTTTTCCTACTGGTGATCTCATTTTTGTATCTAGCGCTTTATGCTGCATCCACCGATGCCCAAACAATGAGTAACAGCGATTACATTATCCAGATGGGAAATTTGAATATGTCTGCCGGAAAACCAACCGGATCAGGATTTAAACTACTTAACACCCTCGGGCAAACCAGCCCGGGTCTTTATTCCGGCACAAATTATAAAGTCCGAGCCGGATTTGAATATATTTTATCGATTATTCCCTTCCGGTTTAAGCTTGAAAATACGTTTATCGACTTTGGAATCGTAACGCCAACCGTTTCTATTTTAAGAACGAGCAAGTTGACCGTTTCCAATGGTTCTGCTTTTGGCTATCAGGTAACTATTTCGCAAAACCACAATTTAAGAGCTAACCCATCAGGAATGGAAATACCGGCCACTGCCTGCGATGGACCAAGTTGTACGCCAACTACTGCCGCGTCTTGGGCAAGCGCACTCACCTATGGTTTTGGTTATCGCTGCGATAATGTTTCCGGGACTGATTGTGAAGGTCAATTCTTAACATCAAGTGATTATTATAAACCGTTTATTTCCTCTCCATCGGCAATTATCGTTATGAGTAGCCCCAATGTCGGCAGCAATAAAATTAGCCAGGTGACTTACAAGCTAAACGTCGCCGGCAGTCAAGCTGCTGGACTATATCAAGATGTGATTAACTATATAGCAACGCCTACATTTTAGCACAGCTAAAAAAAGAGAATTATGAATAAATTAAAAATTAAAAATTGGAAATTAAAAATTTTCCTAGTTATTCTTTTATCTTTAATCTTTAATCTTAAATCCGTATCTTCTGCGCATGCCCAATCGGTAGACCTTGGTATTTATCCTCCCATTATACAAATCCAAGCTACTGCGCCAACCAACACCACTACTCCGTTTTTCATACAAAACTTTTCTGATTCAACCGTTGATTTAAACATCTCAGTAAAACCATTTACAGCTTCGCCGGCGGAAGACGGCACAGTTTCGTTTTTGGATAATTTAAATTCTTTTCCTGATCCCTCTCTTTTACAGAAAGTTCGAGTCGAAGATGGCGAGGATAATCCAATTCAAACCATTACCTTATCTCCCAAGCAAAAAAGAAATTTAAATCTAAAAATTGAAATTCCCCAAAATCAAGATAAAGGAGACTATTACATGTCGCTTATTTTTACCTCAAAGAGTGAAGACTCAACTCAGGCTAATTCCTCCCAAGCCTCCGCTGCAATTACTAGCAATATCCTTCTTTCGGTTGGCCCGGTCGGTGAAACAAGAGGCTACGTTGAGGATTTTTCCACTTCTCCGCTTGTGACCAAAGGACCTTTGGCTTTTACTATTAAAGTGAAAAATACCAGCGATCATTATATAACCCCAAAGGGCGATATTGTTATTACCAATATGTTTGGACAAAGAGTCGGCAAAGTTAACTTACTACCTGTAAATATTTTGTCCAATACGGTAAGACGCATACCCGATTCTATTCAAGCCGACGCAAATTCCAAGCAATACGCAAGTATTCAGGCAATTATTGAGAAAAATCAGTTTCCTGTAGCTGTCTGGCCGGAGAAATTCCTGCTTGGACCATATACCGCCAGCCTAACCATTGCCCTTTCGGATACCGGTCCTTTATTTAAAAGAAGTATTGTCTTTTTTGCCTTTCCAACTGAATATTTGCTGGGAATAATACTAATAATTATCGTTATTATTTTTATAATCATACGCGTCAAGCAAAAAATCGTGTGAAATCGATAAAATCCTACTTGACAAGCTGTGAAAAATCTTACATAGTAAATATAATAGTAATAATGGCAAAGCTTAGTAAATTATTTTTGTTATTGCTCCTAGTAATCCTCATGGGGTTATTTGTGGCTCCCAAAAATAAAGCTCTAGCTATTGCCAGTGTATCCGATACCTTAAGCACTTCAAGACCATCCGCCGCCGCACCCTTAGACGCAGATCAGGCAGTAAGCGATGCGTTTATAACCGTCAAAGACCTGCCCGGCACATTAAATAATTCCGCTCTTTGGATGACTTCGGATTCTGCTTTTCTAATGCCAGATACCGGAGGACAGGTCGGAGAATCAGCTATTGTTGCTTCGATGTCAGCTTCAAATACTCCGGGAGCAAACCAAAGAAGAGTTTACTTTACCACTGGCGTAGCAAACTTCCATCATACGGGGACTACGGTAATTACTCCGGTCACATCCGTACACACTATTAAGTTTACCGCTCAAGCTGGTATTTCCAGCGGATATAAAATTCAAATCACTTTTCCGGGAGCAGGATCAAATTCCGCTTCCCCATCAGCAACCGGCTTTGCTTTTAACAACGAGGCTGCAACTCCAACCGATGTCACCTGCCGAGATATAACAGGAACACCTAAGGATTGCGGAACAGTATATGCTTCAAACCAATTAAATACATATACTATTACCGCTAATACAACTATCGCGTCAAATGATGTTGTCGTAATTAATATTGGCTGCACAACAAGAGATGCCACTACCGGCGTTTGCATACAAGCTTCACCAAGACTTGTCAATCCGACCAGAGGAGCCTATGTAACACCAAACGCGGATAACTGGAAAATTCAGGTCAGCGTATTGGATACAGGATCAAATACGATTGAAACTACCAAGACCGTTGCGGCAACGATTGAATCAGTGCAGGTCCAGGGAATAATCGAACCATACATCACTTTTGCCATTGCCGGAGTAAATAGCGGCGTAACAATTAATACCAATAATGCAGGCTGCACCGGAAACACAGACGTTACCAATACGGGTATTAATTCCTCGCCAACCTTTGTAAACATGGGTGCTATGGGCGGCGGATTTAGCCTCGCAGCACAGGATTTGACCGTAACAACCAATGGCACCGGTGGATACGTACTTACAGGTACTTCTTCCGGGCAATTTATGAATCCCGCAACCAGTTATGCTTTTCCTGATGCAAATACAGGCAGTGGTCTAACTAGTATTGATGCTCCTATTCCAGCTATTGTTACCGCCGGTACGACATCATTTGGTATTCATCCATGCGGAGTTGACGTTTATACCGGAATAACTTGGGGAAATGGAACAACCGGAGGAGCCGGAACCGCCAGATACTCTAATCCATGGAATAGTGGAACGCACACTTATTACAATACTCTTGCCAGTTATGGCGCAGGCATTCCTCCCTCATCAAGAAAAACTACAGTCGAATATGAAGCAACAGCAGCACCGGCTGTACCGGCGGGTACTTACACGACTGCGCTAACTTACGTTGCGACGCCGGCTTTTTAAAACATGAAACTGCCTAAAACACAATTTAAAATTATAGATTTAAGGCTCAAAAAGAAGATATTTCTATTTTCTTCCCTTTTGGTAATTGCATTCTGTTTACTTTTGACGACCACAGTCATGGCCCAAGAAACCCAAAGAACCGTAACTGTCATAAATCCGGCAATAACAATCTCGCTTCCCCCAGGCGGCTACACCGAAGGGAAAACAGCCGTAATTAATGACAGTGATGTTCCTATTACTTTTAATCTGGGCATTCAAGATTATATTGTTAACGATACGATCGGAACTCCCAATCTTCTTCCTCCAAATACTCTAAACTCAAAATATTCTGCCGCAGCCTGGATCGTGCTTGATCCATCAAGCTTCACTCTTAAGCCACAGGAAAGAAAAACTGTTAATTACTATCTCCGAGTGCCTAAAGACGCCAGTCCCTGCGGCCACTATGCAGCCATTGTTTACTCCCCTGTTGGCGAGGCGGGAGCCGGAAACGGAACCAATGTTCAAGCTAAAATTGGTTCGCTATTTTATATTACTGTATCCGGAAAATGCATAGAAAATGCTCAAGTCAGTAAATTCTACGTTAATCCTTTTAGCGAATACGGCCCTGTTAATATCTTGACTCAGATAAATAATCTTGGCAATTTACACATTCTACCAAAGGGATCAATCACTGTATCCGGACTTTTCTATAATCAAAGCAAGAACTTGGACGGGCACAATATCTTTCCTGAAACAGCAAGAGATTTTCAAACTACACTTGGACAAACATTCATGATTGGCAGATATCGAGCAACCTTCTTGGGAAGCTATGGTATTAGTAATAATATGCCGCTTGTTGCCAGCGTTTCCTTCTGGGTTTTCCCCTGGAGAATTGCACTCGTAATCTTACTTGCCATTGTAGCGTTGGTGCTCGGAGTGCTCTACTTTAAGAAGAAGAAAAAGGACGGTCCCAAAGAGCCTAAGAAAGCTCAGGCAGAACCTGCAGTAACGCCTCCACCTACAACGCAGTAGATTAAACTGAAATTCATTAAGGTCTAATTACTAATTGCTAATTAAATCAGAATGTTAAGTTACTAATTCATCTTGACTGTTTCGGAAGATTATTGGCCAGGAGACAAACGATTCCACTTGAGACTCTTGCAGGATATATTTTGTAGTTTGATCTTTAACGCTTGAAGCATTTATTAGGAATTAAAATTGATAATTGAAAATTATCTTAGTACCCCATCCACCATTTGTGATGCAGCGCATGTTTCTTTTTGAACGGAATTTTACCTGGCCAGAGCTTCACTAGCAGTATAATAATAAGGATAATAATTGGTATTAAAAGCCAAAGCGGCCCAAGCGCTAGATTAGTCAAGAACCTTAGTAGCTTATTCCAAAGACTCTTCAGATAAGCAATAAACTGATCCCACCATGAAAGCGCATTAAGCTGTAGCTTTTTTGTTGGCTCCAAAGAATGCTTTTGATTTAACTCTGCCCTAGCATACACGCTGTATTTGCCAGCTTTTAAATCATTTACCGAAAATTCATAATAGCCGGTTGCGTCAGCATAGGTCGTAAGTTGCTTTCCATTTATATAAAGAGTTACCAACGCCCCTGGCATAGAATAGCCATAAGCTTTAGCGGGAGATCCTTCGACAATTTCCGTTCTCGCAAGACCAAGCGTCGGGGGAAGAAAAACATTGCTCATAGTTACCGACTCCTCTGCCGGTGGGATATCAAAACAAGTATAAGACTCTCCTAATCTTTTAAAGTCAACCGCGTCTACACAAAAATGTGAAAAGCCTTTTTTTATTAAAACACCTGAAATACTAAAATTCCCATTAGCATCTGCAACGGTCGCTCTAGCGGTAACCCCATCTATGATTAATACCAATGAGGCATTAGGACTAATGTAGCCGGCAAAATTAAAATAAAGATCTCCTATTGTTGCCTCAACATCCACCGTGTGACTAGCCTTCGGAGAATCAATACTTTGCGAAAACACATTATGCGAAAATAGAACAAAAAAAACCGCTGATAGTAAAAGTGTAGGCAGTATTTTCTTCATTAATTAAATAATAGCACCTGTCTTCTCTATTGTGCCCAAAAACAAGACAATAATCAAGCACTTTCCCGGTAAATCCCATAGCTTAAGGACAACAATCAACTTTTAAAAGCCTATCTAATCGTTTTAGTTGTTAAATCAATCTAAACTTTAGTTAAAAACTACCTATCACTATGCACATCTAACTGCTAAAACATAGCTTATTAGCGCATCCTCTTTCTCTTACAAATCCGCTGTGAAAATCAGAAAATGCCTGTGAAATTTCTTCGTCAAAGACTTAAGGCTAAAAAATCAAATTTAGCCATTGATACAAAATGATATATTATGATTGATTTATCTAAACACATCTTTTCCCAAAAATTTGGTGCCTAAATAACAAAAAATAGTTACTTCTATTTTCACAGAAACTTTAGAATCATTTTATTGTGACAAACTACTACAAACCATATCATCATCAATTACTCTAGGGCCTTGACAATGTTTTCATAAAATCCTTATTCTAATAGTGTAGTCAATTTTTAGTTTTAAAGGCCATATAAAGCGTATAATCCGTATAATCTTGAGGCTAGAGCCCTATTTACTGAAAACTGACATCGGTAATAAAATGAACTTATTAGATCAATTCAAGAGCTATTTATTTTCACAGGATAAGAGAGCTTCTAGCGTGACTGTGAAAAATTATCTTTCTGATTTAAACCACTTTTTTGGATGGTTTGAAAAAACCTACAGCAAAGCATTCGAACCAAAGGAGATATCAAGACAAGTAATTGACGCCTATAAGCTTAACTTGTCCGCTGCTTTTTCTACAAGCTCTCTCGAGAGACATCTCTCCACCCTTCGCAAGTTTTTTAAATTCTTAAGTGCTGAGGGATTAATTGCGCTTGATCCATTTCAACCTTTAATTGCAAACGAAGAGCATGCGGAAATTGACCCCTGGCATATTAAGGATTTTAAAAATTCCCTTTATGAAAATAGCGCCTCGCGCTTAACAATCAAGAATTATTTAATCGATATCAAGCAATTTCTCTCCTGGTCTCAAAGCGAACTAGGCTTAAACGCAAATGCCGGAGGCTTTAACCTAGACTTTATTGATCCAAAATTTGTTGAAGAATACAAGCATAAATTATTAACTCAGGAGAATTTTTCACCGGCAACGGTAAACAGAAAACTCTCCTCGCTCCGCAAATATCTCTCCTGGGCACAAAGCGAAGGATTAATTGACGACTTAGGGTTAAAAGTTAAGAATGCGGAAATAGAAAAACAAGCCAAGATATATATTCCCGAAGCAAAACAGGAATTACCGAATGCAAATTATGAACCATCAGTCTTTATTTATTCGGCTTTTCCTCCGCTTAGACTAGCTCAAAAGATATCTAAAGGAATCACTATTGCAGTGGATGGGCTGGCAATTATTCCACTAGCCAAAGTAGTTGAAAAAGCGGAATATGCCTTGTGGAAAGTCAAAGGACAACCCGTTTTCACAAGAGCAAAATCTATTAGGCTTCCAAAAAGCCTTAATTCGGCCAATATATTGGGACTTAGAAATCTACCAAAAGCATCCTATGCTCCATCGGAGATCTCAACTAAATACTTTCCATGGCACAAAAAAGCTTGGTTTAATCTTCGCTATAACCGACCAAAATGGTACAAAACATATCATTCATATCCGGTAACTCATTACTTTCATTTTGCAGTTTTAATTATCTTTTTAATGGCGATTAGCTTTGGGTTTTATAACGCCTTTTTTCAGAAAGGAAATCAATCTCCACTTTTGGCAGCCGCGCCGACTGCCCCGCCCCGCATACTATCCTTTCAGGGAAGACTGACTGACAACAGCGATAACCCAATCACAGCGAACACACCGCTGCGTTTTGCTATTTACGACAGTCTTAGCGCATCTGGGGGCGGCGATCTTTTATGGCAAGAAATTGATTCCGTTAATCCCGACACCGACGGAATCTTCAACACACTACTTGGAAGCAATACTCCAATTCCACCGGATGTTTTTACTCAGCATTCTGCGCTGTGGCTCGGCGTAACAGTTGGATCAACTCCGGAACTGGCTCCAAGGCAGCCTCTTGCAACAGTGGCTTTTGCGACCAACGCTGAGGCCCTGCAAGGAATGTTTCCTACCACGCAAGCAGGGCTCACTTCTTATACCAATACCGTGCTCGCTCTCGACGGAACAGCCGGCTCACCTACTCTTACCATTGGCAGCGCCGGAGTGCCTACCAGCACTATTTTTCAATCAATTGGCGGAAGCTTTAAGCTTTCCGGCCAAGCTGTAATCCTGACTACCAATGCCGGAACTAACTCCAACATTGTAGTTGCGCCTGACGGCCTCGGCAAGATTGATTTACAGAAACCATTACAAAATAGCTCAAACAATAACAATATCAGCACTGCTACCGGAGCCGTTGAAGTAGATGATTTACTAGCTGTCCTTGCTACCTCAAGTGGGCAATCGGCCTTAACTATCAATCAAAACAGCACAGGGCCACTCATTAGCGCTTCCACTAGCGGAGTTGCTAAATTCACGGTTGACAGCTCCGGAAATTTAACTGCCGCCGGCAATGGAGCCCTTGGAGGAAGCTTAACGGTTAGCGGAACCAACACTACCATCAACAATATCGCCTATATCTGGCCGGGCAGCACAACTGTCGGAAATGTCCTTTCCTATACGGCCGGCGGAAATTTGCAGTGGGTGGCACAGTCAGGTGGCGGATCTAGCTTCTGGCAGGAACTTTCAGGCGGCTTATCGCCTGTTACAAGCGGTGATGATTTACTACTTGGCGGCTCATCGACTACTTCTGCCGCTTTTGCCTTTACCGGTCTTATGAACAATACTGCCTCCGGCAATCATCAAACCCAAGCCTCCATGTCTGGAAATTTAATCGTAATGCCAAATTATGGCTTTGGCGGAAATGTTGGAATTGGAACGACAGCGCCCGGAGGAAGCTTAGATGTTAGAGGCCAAGGAATTATATCTGCTACTCAAAGCACCCTTAATCCAAATTATGACACGCTTTTAGTTGGTCAAAGACCTGCTGCCGATTCTTATGGCTCAGTACGAATATCACCGCAAAATTCAGCATTTAGAGGCTACAAGCTTGAGGTTTACGACAACAACACTGTAGCTAACTACTTTGATATTTATGATGTAACCAATAGCGCAGACCGTCTGCATATTAACAGTTCTGGCAACATTGGAATCGGAACAACAACGCCCCTTGGAACTCTTGACGTCAGAGGAAACTCAGGAATAACACCAGTCGCCTCTTTTTCGGGTCAAACAGCTTTCGCGACGATGGTTGTAGACAATTCATCTGCTCTTGGAGATATTTTCACAGCTTCCACTTCCGGCTTAACCAGGCTTAGAATTGATAATAATGGCGATTTATTACCGGGAGTAAAGAATGCTCAAGATATTGGATCCTCCACGATGCAATGGCGAAACATTTATGGCCAGAACTTCTACCAAAATGGAACTTTATTAGCCAATTATTGGCAAAGAAACCTTGGCGCCATCTCCCCTATTAATATAACCGATGATCTATTAATTGGTGGAGCGTCTACCGCCTCAGCCCTATTCTCATTTACCGGTATATCAACTGGACAAACTCAAGCTTCTATTTCCGGAAATTTAGTTGTAATGCCAAACAACGGTTATGGCGGCAGAGTTGGAATCGGAATAATAAATCCAGGAGCAGCTCTTGATGTAAATGGTGACGTAGCTTTGGAAGCTCAAACCGGAGGAATTAGGCAGATTGTTTTTAATAATGTAGGAGGTGGCTCATATCCTTCCGTTGGTGGTGCTGCTCGAATAGCAGGGCAATATGGTGATTTTTACTGGCAGGCCGCAGGAGGAGATGCTATGCAACTTGGGGCTTGGCATGAAGTTATCCTTCAAGGCGGAAGAGCTAGTTCAAGTAGCTTGCCGTTTATTTCAGGAAGCGGTACGGCCTACAATACAAGAGTAGTCAATACAAGCAATAGTATCGGCCTGACTGTAGAGGGAATTTCAGCACAAACTGCTAATTTACAACAGTGGATAGTAAACAGTTCGATCTTAGATGTTATAAGTGCTTCCGGCAATGTAGGAATAGGCACAACAAACCCGCTGGTAGCACTCGATGTTAGGGGAAATTCGGGAACTCTAGCAGCTGCTTCGGTATCTGCAAAGACAAGTTTTGCGGGAATGGTTATTGATAACTCCGGCCTAGGTGATATTCTTACCGCTTCTAGCTCTGGAGCAAATAGATTCAGTATTAATAATGGCGGACAATTACTTGCCCCCTTCTACTCTACCTGCACGCTTAAAACAAATGGGTCTGGTTTGATCAGTTGCGGTACAGATTTAACTGGTGGATCAAGCTTTTGGCAGGAATTAATCGGCGCCCTCTCGCCTATCCAATCCGGTGATGATTTATTACTTGGCTCCCCTACCGGCGCCACCACGTCTGCTGCTTTTGCTTTCACAGGCTTGATGAATAACGTTACCGGCGGTAATCATCAGACCCAAGCCTCCTTCTCCGGCAACTTAATTGTAATGCCCAATAATGGCTTCGGCGGCAATGTCGGAATTGGAACAACAAATCCAGGATATCCTTTAGATGTTAATGGAGATGTGAATGTAGGAGGAAATGATATTTATCTAGGTGGTAACCGCAGAATTTCCGACAGCGTCAGCTCGAGCTATACAGATATCATTCCTCAAAACGATACGCTCATTGTCTATAATCCAAGCAACACAAATAATAAAGACTTTAAAGTATATTCAGATGGAACACATTATGCTGATTTGGGTCAATCTGGCACAACCACCGCAGCCTATGCATATTTAAATTCTTCAACAAATAATCTTGTACTCCAGTCAAGCGCCGGAAATGTGGGAATCGGGACGATTACTCCATACTCAACTCTCAGTGTTGCAGGAAGTATGAGAGTAGTCGGCGGGAGAACCTATTTGGTAGATAACGAGTTATTTGCATTAGGTATTGGTCGGACTTCAGTAAATAGCAATTTTTACTTAGGAACGAACACAAATACAAATCCGGATCTAATCTTTTCTAATAACGGCGGCACCGCCGTAGTTACATTTACAGACGGCGGCAACGTCGGAATCGGAACAACTAACCCATTGGTAGCTCTTGATGTTAGAGGAAATTCGGGAACATTAGCAGTTGCTTCGGTTTCCGGCAAGACCTCTTTTGCGGCATTAGTTACCAATAACGACGGTACCGGCGATTTATTTACGGCATCAGCCAGCGGATGGACCAGATTTATTGTAAGTAACGGCGGCGCAATCGGTCTTTCGGGAGGATACGGAAGCAACGGACAATGTCTGACAAGCGGCGGATCCGCTGGGGTTGCAGCCAGCTGGGGGGCCTGCGGTTCAGGCGGTGCAAGCTACTGGAATCTGGTTTCGGGTATTGGCGTAGCTAATGGAGGATATATTACTCCGATTAACTCTACCGCCGATCTTCTAATCGGCGGACAATCCACTGCTTCGGCTGTGTTTGCTGTTTTGAATCTAGCCAGCGGAACACCCACTGCCACAGTTGGCGGAAATTTTATCGTTATGCCCTATACCAGCGGCGCCAACGAGTTAGGTGGAAGCGTCGGAATCGGAACAACTACACCCCAAGCCTTGTTAAATATTTCATCAGCTTCTGATGCAGCCATTTTCTTACAAGCAAACACCGGACAGGCAAATAAAGATAATAATGCTTATATTAAATTGAACCAAATGTCCGGCGCAGCAACCATTGGATCTATTATTGGATTGGTTGGGAATGCCGGCAGAAGCCCGGAGAATTTTAACTCTTATGGCGGTACTTTGTCTAATGCTTTACTGCTAGGTACCACCGCTAATGCCTTACAGCTTGGAACAAATAATACTGTGGGTTTAACTGTGGATGGCAATCAAAATGTGGGAATCGGATTAAATAATCCTGCCTACGTTTTAGATGTAAGCTTAACTAAAAATGCTGCTAACGGGTTAAATATTTTAAACTCTAATGGAGGCATCAGCTCCACTGCCGTAGTTAACCTTACTGCCGATAGCTCTTACAATGGATCACTCTTCCAAGCTAGTAGCGTTTATACCGGAATTACCGGCGCTGCCGGAATGCTTGTCTTAAACACCGGAGCAACCACCAATGGGCTACTTTTAAGAACTAGCGCCAGCGCTAAACCAATTATTTTCTCTAATTTAACCGAGGCAATGAGGCTAACCGGCGGAAGTTTGGGAATCGGAACAACAATCCCCCTTGCCACGCTTGACGTTAGAGGAAATTCGGGAACGACACCAATCGCCTCTTTTTCAGCAAATACTGCCTTTGTGGGAATGGTTGTAGATAATTCCGGCCTTGGTGATATTTTTGCCGCCTCAGCAAGCGGCTTGAATAGGTTTGTTATACAAAATAATGGAAACGTTGGAATCGGAACAACGGCTCCAGCTGTTGCGCTTGACGTAGTTGGATCAGCCTCTTTCTCCGCAACCTTAACCGTTAGCACAATTAGACCTCCAACAGGTGCTTTAAATTTACAATACAAATCTGGCCCCAATGCGTGGTCAAATGCTTTAACAATATTGGACAACAATGGAAACGTTGGAATCGGGACAACTACTCCGGATCAAGCGCTAAGCGTGTTTGATGGGCATATTTATCTAAATGAAACCGGTCAGCTTTCTGCTAAATATGACTCTCAAGGAGCTGCTATAATCAATTCCCTATCTGGTCTAGCCTTTAACGGAGCTGCGGCGAGTAGACCAGAGCTCGCTTGGTACAGAGGCTCAAGAACTTATCCCGAATTTGCAATCAGAGAAAATGCTAGTGCTGACACCGGTGGCACTTTTTGGGCTGGAAATGGAACAGGTGCGCCAACCGCAGTCATGTCAATTTACAATACCGGTAATGTCGGAATTGGGGTAACTAGTCCTTATAGCGTTCTCACTATTGCCTCTCGTGCAGATGATTTAGCCGCAAATAGTGCAATCAAAATACAAGCATCTGATTTTACTACTAACGGTGGTTTCTTATACATTAATAAAAATAGCGGATCCGGAACATATGCCTCAATTCAAGCGGGAGATTCGTTGGCATGGCGACCGCTAGCCTTAAACCAAAGTGGTGGCAATGTCGGAATTGGAACAACCACACCGCTTGCTCTACTCGATGTCAATGGCGCTGCATCAGTATCGGGCGCACTATTCTTTAATCAAACAGCGCCGAATACGCCTGCAAATATAATAACTTTAAATGGACAAGATTTGAATTTCTCAACCTCCGTTGGAGGAGCAAATGGACTGGTAAAAATGAAACTAGCTAACAACGGACAATTTTTTGCTTCTAATTTAATTGACTTTGAAGATAATACGTATTTCTTAGACCTTAACGAACAAAGTTCTGGTACGTTTGGCATGAAAACCCATGGGGCAATTTACATTGGAGATGACTCAGCAGTAACTCCCTTATCTATTCAAACAACCGGCGGAATCATAGTCGGAACCGGCGGGACAGGTAAATTAACCGCCACCACTCTTGATCCTTTATATACAATTGACGGCACCCGCTACTCTACCTATGCCCCATCCATTATTGGCGTAAAAGAAGAAGTTACCGGTAAAGCTACATTAGCTTACAACACAAACCGTCAAGCCTATACCTATACTCTTGATCTTAATAATCAAACAGTCGGATCTGATGTTTGGCTTTTCTCCAGAGTCACCGATCCTGATGTAAACCTTACCGATATTCTACTCACGCCTGATTCATCGGCAAAAGTTTGGTATAAGAAAAATACCGCTACCAGGAGTATCACTTTCTATGCTGACCAACCGACTGACTTAACCTTTAGATTAACTGGCGCCAGGATGGATCATGATCATTGGGGAAACCTTTCTGAAGAAATTAATCCAACAATTACCGGATTATTTGCTCCGGCGGCACAGGCGGTATCTACCGATAATGGAGATAATATTTCAACTCCTTCGTCTGAATTTACGATTATTGAGTTTTCCGATCAAAACAATAATACTCAATATGCGCTTTCCGATAGTCTAAACAATATTGTAAAAATAGCGCAATCATATTCAGATCTTCTGGTTGCCAACATTCAAGCAGGACTTGTGAGCGCTCAGAAAATAACCACCAATTCCCTTGCGGTAGCTACTGAAAATATTACGATTAATGGTCAAAATATCCGGGATTATATTGCCTCAATTGTACAAAGTGTTCTCGATGGCACAAATAACAACGTCATTTCGCCAATCGCTTCTATTGATGAATTGCATACCAACTTTATTTCGCCAGTCGGTAACAATGCCCAAATCGGCTTAAAACTGGATAACAACAAATTATCGGTTCTAAACGGTAATACTGCTTCAGCTTCGGCGGTTGCGGTAATTGATAATCAAGGCAACGCCAGTTTCAGTGGACAGTTAACCTCCAATAGTTTAAATACTAATGATGCAACGATCAGTGGAACTTTGCACGCCGGTAAAATTTTAGCCGACGATATTGTCGGATTACATATCCAAGCAGCCACGGTTTCGGCTCAATATATTACCAACATCACCAATGTCTACGGCGCTTCGGATTCCGGCACATTAAATGCCAGCGGATCAGGCGCAGCGTCGAATGCGACAGCATCTGGCAGCTCTAACTTTGGCTTAATTGCTAATTCTGCAAGCCAAAATAACAATTCTCTAGGCTTTAATGCCGGTAATTATATCGACATTGCCTCTTTCTCCGGACAATTTGCTTATGTTGAAAATCTAAGCGCTTCAACCGCAACTTTTGGTCAAGGACTAACGGTTTTTGGTCCAACTTCCCTTTCTGACACATCCGTTGTCGGACAGCTTTCTATTAATGGTAGTTTTATATTGGCCAATAATTCTATTAATGTTTTAGGGAGTGATTTGAACTTACAACCACTTCAACAAGGCGGAATATCCCTTATGGGAGGGCTCGTCTACTTTGACACCCATGGAAATCTAAAAGTTGGCGGAAATGCCGAATTTGCCAAAGACGTTACAGTTAAGGGTAATCTTGCGGCCGGAGTACTTAGTCCTCTGCCCGGAAATGACTTAAATGTAAACTTAGGAGAAAATAATTCTTCGTTAACAGTCCATGGTGCCAGTAACTCGGCAGTTTTAAGCATAAATACTGTCGGAGATTTAATTGCCTCCGGAGCCGCTACTATTTCTAAATTGAATTTAAGCCTGGTTCAGCCGGTCTTAGCCGTTTCCCTAAATGAAGTAATCGCCACGGGCTCGGCCGGAACAGCCAGTATTACGCCTTTCCAAACTCAAGTTACAATTGATAATGCTTACGTTACTGATAAAAGCTTAATCTATATTACTCCAACTTCCAGCACGAATAATCAAGTCTTATACTTACTAAGACAAGTGCCTAATGCAGACCAAACCACAGGATCGTTTACTGTGGGACTGCAAAATCCAAGCATTGCGCCTATTCCTTTTAACTGGATGATCGTAAATTAGCTTAATTTTAGTAGCTTTAACTTTCGAAGATATTAACCGCCAATTTAGGGGAAGCGGCAAGTATAAAATTTAACGTAGATTACGCCCTGTCTACCTGCCCCGCCTGCATAGTTCTCATTTGGAGTTGGTCCTTTATATCCTCCTCCACCGCCACCGCCGCCATAAAGTCCACCGGTTCCGCCAGGCGCACTTGAGGTTGGATATCTCGATCCTCCTCCTCCGCCACCGCCTGCACCAACACTACCTAAACTACTACCGGAATTACCCGTTGCTCCTGAGCAACCACCCGTACCATTGTCACCAGGATTGCCGCCGCCGGCTACAGTACTAGCCGTATCACCGGCACCACCGGCACAGTTACTGCCATTAGTATTTGGCACACCTCCCGCTCCTGTTCCTCTCGGTCCTCCAGCTCCGCCACCGCCGGCACCACCATTACCGCCATTAAGATCTGCTCCACCAGCTCCTCCACTAAAGCCAGTTCCAGCGCATACTGAACCGCCACCGCCGCCAGAAGTACTATTTGGGGCTCCTCCGCCACCGCCGGCACAAACCGTACCACTACTATTAAACCACGTTTGTCCTCCACCACTACCAGGACCGAGACCACCGGTAAGACTTTGGGCTCCACCAGCGCCGCCGCCGCCGATTGAATAACTTACGGAAGCATTTTGGGTTAATGCAAGATTAGTTACTTTAGAATATGCGCCGCCGCCGCCGGCTGTTCCAAAGTTTCCATTACCACCACCACCGCCACCACCAATAACTTCAACCGTATTATTAGAACTATTCCAATCATAAGGCACAGTCCAAGAACTGCCACTCGTGAGAGCAGTTGCTATCCACTGATTGACACAGGATAATGAATAGACCTTTGTGGAAGCAGCGGATACACCAAAAGTATTTCTAGCTTTAACGTAATAACCGTAAGTTGTGCCCAACGTAAGACCAGTATGTGAAAATGTTGTCCCTGCTTGATTCGATGCTATTTGGATAGATGGAGTGCAACCAACACCGGTACAGTAATAAACATCATAACCTGTTGCGGCACGGCCAGATGATGGACCGGTGCTAGCGGGAGCAGTCCAGCTTAAGTTTATTTGTGTAGTAGATGCAATTGTCGCAGTTAGGCTAGTTGGTGAACATGGACCGGGATTTGAATCATCGCAATCATACGTAGTAGATGGAGGCGTATAAGGAAAACTAATAATTACCACTCCGCTACCGCCATTTCCTCCGGCAAGAGCAGTAGTACCATCATAAGAACTGCCGCCGCCGCCGCCGCCAAGACCATTTGTTCCGTTTCCACCGGCGCCATTTACCGTTGCGCTTCCACCACCGCCAGCCCCAGCCGCTCCCACATAAACATTATTTACTTCACCCCCAGCTCCTCCACCGGCATAAGTTACGGAAGAACCGGTAATTGAGTTTGCAGCGCCTGCTCCACCGTTACAAGATCCGCCCGTAGGAGCTGAATAATTAATAGCTATCATTCCCGCTATACCTGCGCCACCAGCATAATATATAGGACCAGTGCTCCAGCCACCACCACCGCCACCACCACCATAG